>Ga0209204_1001425_pt1 | contig 22378 bp, 20 predicted proteins | sample AD_JPNMR2_MetaG_FD_184425 | JGI IMG/M metagenome (GOLD analysis project Ga0209204, IMG submission 184425) | Active sludge microbial communities of municipal wastewater-treating anaerobic digesters from Japan - AD_JPNMR2_MetaG (SPAdes) (version 2) | ecosystem: Engineered > Bioreactor > Anaerobic...
GGTATATTAGACGTTGTTGTAGCGCCTTTCCACACAACTGCTGTTGCTATTTCTGGTGAAAATTGGCTTGATGCCTTTGTAGATTACTTCGGTTCTCAAGGTCTTACGGCTTTAGAAAAGGCTACTATTAGAGCAGCCCTTGATGAATATGAGCGTACACATACACATTTTAGAGATTTAGATGGTAATATCACAGGTATAGGCAAATATGTTGCTAGTATAGCTAACTCAATAGGTATGATGGTACCGGCGATTGTAGCCAATGCCTTAGTACCTGGTGTAGGTATGGCTACATTTTATGCCTCTATATTTAGTGGTAATATGTACGATAATGCCAATAATCCTGAAATTGTCAGTAGTCCTAGTTGGTTAAAGATTGCAAACGCCGCAGTTAAAACTGGTGCAGAAGCAGTAATTGAATGGGCTCTTGGCAAATTACTTGGTGGTACAATACAGAACGTTGCCTTAGGTCTTGCTGGCGAAAGTGGTATTGCTGCATTCAAGGGTATAAGCAAAACCGCTGGCGTTAAGTATTTATTCAAATCTGCAGCACAAGAAGGACTCGAAGAATTTTTGCAAGATTTTGGTACCCATCTTGTAGATAAATTTACGGCTATGCTAAAAGAAGGTGAAGGATATGGCAATACAGGTGTTACATTCCAAACACTTATAGACAGTTTTTGTATAGGTGCGCTTTCTTCTATATTTATGTCCAGTGGTCAAGTCGTTCTTCATTCGACTTCTTCTGCTATTCGTAATATGAAAGAACCTGGTTCTGGTGATTTGTTGATTGAAACTGAAGATGGACCTAAGAAAGTAAGAGGTTTTACGAAACTTTACTATAGTTCTATCTTGAGTGATTTCCAAAAAGCCTTAGAAGATTTAAGAAGCGGTAAACTAAATGTTAAAGAAAATATAAAGCTCGCACAAGAAGTTTACGCAGCTCTGTCTGTAATTGCTCAGTACTATTCATCTTTCAGCCCAGACCGTGTAAAAGCGTGTGAAGCACTTCTGAATCGTGTAATAAATGCTGAAAAAGAAGTATTTACAAAAAGAATGCATACAGAATTAGAGCACGATGATAAAGCTATATCTAAAATAATAAACAGTAACAAAGATTTGAAATCACAAGTAAAAAAATTATCCAGAGAAGAAGCAAAAACATTTGCAACTGTTGTTGATATTACATTCCGTTCCATGGTAGGTGAAGTGGCTCTTCGTCATGCAGAGAAAATTAAGAAAATCGCAGAAGATAAAGAAAATGTATTCAAAGAGAATGGTGTTACACAAGTAACAGGTGCTATAGATACAGACGGTATACAATATAAAAAAGACCCGGAAATGGCTGAACTTGAAGAACGTCTTGGTAAAAAGGCTGCAGACAATATAGAAGAGCTTCGTAAAGGTTATGAGTTTATCATTACTACTGATGGTCATATTGCCGTTGAACAAGGTGATTATCTTTTTGTATCTGAAGCATGGTTACAGAATTATACCTCTACTGAAATATACAAATATCTTGAACTGACAAAAGTATTAGAGACACTCGCTACAGAAAAGGCATTTGCACCTATGCTTAAAAAGCTTATTGCTTTTTATAAAGAATTTACAGGTCAAGAAAATGTTACTGCTGAGCGTGCTCTCATGGAGCTTTTGTTTAACAAATCTGTATATCAAGCATTTCTTTTGTCACATAACGGTGAGAATGTACATGAGTTTAAGGCGTTTATATTCCAGTTACATGATATAATTAAATCTCTTGCTAGTAGGTCTGCCTATCATCAACAAAAGTTCAAAGGCAAACAATCTCAAAAGCGTATAAATTTACTTAATCAAATATACCAGAAGATTAAAGATACTATGCGTGAGCCTACCATTAAGGCTATTCTTATTTGGCACTTTGACCCGCAGACTATTGGTGCAGATAGTGTATTAACAGAAAGAGACCTTGAGGTTATAAATCAATATGAACAACGTCGTAGAATTCTAGCAAATGTTGGTAAGAAAGGTAAGGATTCTTCTGCTTATGAGAATTTAGCAGAAGATATTATTGAAGCTGGAAAATTTAATGATGAAGAGTTGGCTCTTATACGCAAGGTTATAGAAAATAAAACAGATGTTACAGACAAAGAACGCACTCTCGTTAGATTATTACTAGATGAAGCCGATTGTCGTATAACAACCTATGACTTTGAAAGACTAAATACCTACGCCCTGGAACGCCTTTCTGAGAGACTGATTGGTGATATAGGTCGTGTATCTAAAATAGATGATTCAACAACTCATGAGCTTTTTAATACAAAATTCATAACTTGGAAATCGCTTGCCAAAAATATCATGGAAGAATTGGCTAGGAACAGAGCCTATCTAGGCCTTTTTTCTACAGATTTCCAGACAAATGTAGATAATATTATAAAAGATTTGGGTAGATTGTATGAGGGTACATTTGTAGACAATGGTAAAACAAACACGGAGAATCTTAAAGAACTTCTAACAAAGTTATCAGATTTGATTAACAAAGAAATAGAGCACTTTTCTAATACACAAATAAAGAAAAGAACAGATGTAGGTCTTGGTGCATTTACCATTCCTTATCAAGCGATTTCTGCTTTAAACGAAAATAACATAGCTGAAGCACAGATGATAACAGATGCACTTAATGAATTTGAACACACCTATGGTATTTCTTTTAGAGAATTGATAATAAATGGCCCGTGGACAGAATCTGGTGTGCGAACAGGTATAGACAAATTTATTGAAGAAATGCGCGCATCTGGTATGTCTTATCTGGCTTTTGCCATCAAAAAACTAGAAAACATGCTAGGTAATAAATATATTGTAGTGATTAGGTACAAAGATGACATACCATACGATTTTTCTATTGTTAAACAAATACCTGCTGAGACTTTATTGTCACGTGATATTCTTAATGAAGATATTGATACTCGTAACGCAATCTTTAGACAAATGCTTATTAAAGGCAAACATACATTAGATGAATTCATCGATATAAGCAAATTTCCTCCTGAGGTACAGTCTGCGCTTAAAAACATATCTATATTATTTAGAGACTCTGAACAAGGGGCGGAAGGGGAGTTTGATGCTGAAAATAATACCATAATCATAAGTCCTTCTTATTCATCAAATTATTTTGCAACTCTTGTACACGAAACAAATCACGCCTTACAATGGGTCTATGATTTACCAACTGGTTTTAGTCCAGATGTTGCTTTCGCTATGCCAGAATTTTTAGCCTATGTCGTAAATAATTACACTCTATATGTAAACTATGTCTTACGTCGTGAAGGGTATGCAGATTTCGCCTTTGATAGTGAAAAACCTATAAGCGTCAAAGACATAAAAGATTTACCCGTTTCTGTAAGAGAGCACATATCATTCTGTGCATATAAACTCGTACAAGGAGAAATCTGGGCAAGAAGTTATTCACACAATATTGGTCCGGTACACGGTTTTGTTCTTCAGAAATCATCAAACGGTGGTCGCATTATATCACCAGATGGTAAACACACTTTTAGCTTTCAGTTTGCACAGAATCCACAATCTAAGGCTGCATCTACAAAGGCTGCACCTACAAAGGCTGTGGCAGATGCTGCTCTTGATATAGCAATACAAAAATTATTCCTTGATATAGCAATACAAAAATTATTCCTGTTAAAAGCACGCCAACAAAGAGAAGGTTATAAGAGTACATCAAGAAATACGTATCATAGTTATTTTACTAAAGGTTCATCAACTGCAATGACACAAAAATTGATACGTTCTGATTTACCTTTGTTTATAGGAAATACGATTACCGCTACGGCTAAATTAGACGATGTGATTAAAAATCCTACAGAGTATTTGTTACCTGAAATACTTGAAATGTGTAATGGTGACTTTTCTGAGGGTAACGTATTTTATCGTGTTAAAGAATATGTAGAAACTAATTATAAGGGTATCTCTATAGACCGTAAAGATATTACACATGAATATATATGGGTAGATGATAATGCTTTCGATGATTTGCTTCTTACTTCTATACGTGGTAAAACAGATAGCAATGATACTTCTCTTGTAAAACAGTATGGTACAGGAGAAAAAATTCCTCTAACTAAATTTTACTCAGAAAGGCAATTGGCAAAACTTGGTATTCATCCAAACTGCTTTGTAGTAATAGCCTCAAAAAATGTAAAGACAGAAACCCGTTTTGATGATGAACATCGTATAGGCGCTATATTCATTAAGGCGAATGAGAATACTACTGATTCAGAGATTATTGATAAACTTAATCATGAGTTTAGACACATCTTACAACATTATAACGGGTTTGAAAGAGGTTTCACACCTGACTTCAAAGTGTCTAAAGAAATGATTGCTGATGTTAAAAATCATGTGCCTGGATTATTTACAAATGAAATGATTGTCCGTTGGGCTAAGACGCTGTATAAAGAACAATGGGAAGAAGCAATCGTACAAAGATGCGTATATCTCTCTGTCGGTGGTGAAATTAATGCCCATGGATTTAGAGCTTCAGAACTTTATGCTAAACCTACCTTTGTAAATTATGAAGCAGGTAAGCCTACGATTTTCTTGCCTTGGTATGATGCAAAAACTGGTGAAGGTCGTCATACTACAGAGTTCTTAGCAATGCGTGCTGATGACACAAAAACAAATAAACCTGATGACACAAAAACAAATAAACCTAATACTAGACTCACACTGCCTAACGTTAAGAAAGGTCCTAAGTACACTTTTGTAAAGGTAGACTCAATAGAAGATACTATTAAGAAAACATATGTCTATGATACTAGACGTGATTTTTCATACGAAAAGGCTAAAGGCACAAACCTTGAGCGTTTCATTAAAAAAGGTCAACGTAATCAGATGGACCCGGATTTGCAAGATTTTATCATCGCTACAACTGGGCATGAAGATAAGCTTCCTGAAGAACTCGTTTATGTTATTGTAGAGAAGCCTTGTTTAACAAAACAAGCATTATTCAAATGGTTTAGAGAGGTTGACTCTGAAAAGGTAAATGACTTTACATTTGACCTGTTGAACAAATATATATTCAAAAATAATTATATACGTAATATGAGAGAGCTTGATGCTATTATAGCGAAAGACCCAAGTTTCTATTGGGCTGCATCTCAAGTATTACGTAAAGAAGGTCTTTCGCTTGAGGCACTTGTTGCTGATAATGATGTAGAGACATTCTTGGCATTTATTAACAGTGTAGAAGGAAGTAAATGGAAAGAAAAAATTGCTAAAAAGCAGACCGAATTTAATACTCAGTGGATTGAAAACAAGCAAAAAGGCAAATATGAAAAAGTAGATATCGATGTCGACATAGACGGATATATGCGTGTACTTACTATGCAATGGTTTGATGGTACACTTGCTGGTGCATTTTATATGGCAGATGCTTATCGTAAAACAGCTAGAAAATATTATGAAGAAGAACAACGTGGTGTCTTATCTATTAACGCACAGCAGAAAGGTGAAAAAGATACTTCTGCTGCTGAAGATATTCTTACTACAGAAAATAAACTCGTAGAAAATGATTCGGTAGGAAATGATATTATAGCCATATATGAAGCGAGTCATGTCGCTACTGACGATATGATTAACGACTTAATTAAATACAAATATTTACAAAAGGTAGAAGATATAGTTAATTTGTTTGATGTATCATCTGAATTAAAAGATAAGATGCGTAAAAAATTATCTGATTATAATGAGGCTAAAGATTACTTTATAAAATTGACTAAGAAAAAAGATTTGACTAATGTTGATAAAATAATGCTCAAAGGACTAAAGTCTTTATTTACAGAAATTATATCCTATCAGAAAGCACTTTTTAATATGACCAATGAAGAAATCGTGGCACGTTATGCAGATATAAAAAATGCAGAATTGACAGATACTAAAGTTCCTGATGCTGCATTAGATACAAAGGCTAAACAATATAAACAAACACGTGTTAATATAGTTGCACGTATTAAACGTAGTGCTAAATCTCTATTAAAATTTGTGAATGAAGGTAAAGTAAAATTTACAGATTTACCACAAGAAGTACAAGATATGTTCCAACTTGTAGATGCTATTACAGAAACAGGCAAAAAGACACAAGTTAGAGAATTAAAACCTGAGGTGTATAGTGTTGGTAGAGGTCGTAATAAACTTCCTGGAGAGACCGATAAAATCAGTAGATTAAATTATGTACCTAAGCATGATATTACAAAGGGTAATGAGGCCTTTAGACATGACATATCTACTATTAGTGCAAATGATGAGTTACTTCGTAATACACTTGATGCTGTCAAAAAATATGTAAGGCAGAAAGATAATGCGATTAAAAAAGCCATAACTCGTGGTGAACAAGCTTCTAGAACACTCATAAGTATTCTACGTACACAGAATGTACCTAAAGAAAAGAGGCTAAAAGAGACTGAGTTTAAGATTAAGAAAAGACAATTCAGACCTAGCGATAAATCTAACATATTTAATATTGTATCTAGTATAGATATGCCTCATGTATTATATGGTATACTCGACAAATCGTTTGAAGAATTTGCCGATACTCTTGTACAATTTGCCAGCCGTGATAATGATGGTCAATTGTATGATAAAAAACAATTCAAAGAGGGTGAATTTGATAGTCGTGTAAAACACGAAGTATCTAATTGGGAGGCTTTCTATGAGGCAAATCGTGAAACACTTTTATCTTTGACACGTAAGGACGTACTCGATATAGTAGAGTTCTTCCAAAGAGGTGCAGGTACAATAGATGGACCAGCAAATAAACTGGCTGCGTTTGAAATCTTCTTGTTAGGTTATATTGTAGATGGTGCCCGTCATAATTTTAACAACTGGAATTTCTCTGATGCTGAAATTGAGATGATTGAAAAATTGTACGAGGCAAAAGCTAGCGCGCATGGTTCTGGTCTTAATGCTGTACAACAAATGATTAAAGTCGTAAACCCAATGAGACAGATTAAACAGCGTATGTTTGATGATTGGGATGCTATAAGTGACCATGATAAAGATGAATTCATTGCTGCAGTAGAAAGTCTACAGAATGAGAAAGACGCAGAACTTCGCAAAATAAAGGCCAAAAATGTACAAGAAATGCTTAAAGATTTTGGTAGGCGTCAAAGAGAATCTGACAAACTAAAAACTAAGCGTTGGAGTAAAGACTGGTGGAAGAATTTAGGCCGTAAAATTAAATCATATAGATATATGGCTATGTTATCGAATCCTATGACCTGGATACGTAACGTCATATCTAACGTTATAATTACCGGCTTTAATAAGACAAGTGATGTAATTGGCAGTATAGTCTTCAGTCGTAAAGGTTATCGTGAGGACCAATGGAATCTAAATAAGGTTAAGATAAGTGCAGAGGTAAAAGCTTTTATTGATGAACACATACTTAAGAATCCGGTGTTCAAACCTTTGTATAATATAACTAATAAATATGACCCTAGACCTAGTAAGAATATAATTAAGGAAAGAAATTTACTTGTATCACTAATAGCAAAAACTTATGAAAATCAATATGCAAAAGAAAACCGTTTTGACAGTAAGGTTATGAAGAATGTTTCTAAATTTATTGACAAAATGATTAGTGATGAATACTTTGTTAAAAAGGTTGCAGGTCGTTATTTCGGCAAGATGTTGACTTTAGAGATGGAGAAAGGTAAGATAGATTTGTCTAAAGGATTGACTGATGAAGTCGCAAATTTATTTGCAGAAAGTGTTATAATGGCTAATATTGAGTATATGCATAAGCGTTCGTTTCTAGCAGATATGCTTGATGGTATTCGTGATAAACGACCTGTATTGTATGAGGCATTAACTTTCTGGCAACCGTTCTTGAACTCTCAGTTTAACTGGTTTGCTGAAGCCTTTAAGTATACACCTTTCGGTCTCGCGGCATCTATTATAAAAATGGCACGACTTGAGAAACAAATAGAAAAACTCGATGCACGTCGTGCAAGAGGAGAAATGGTGGTAGATAATCGTGTCGTTGAGTTCTTGATAAGACGTGACGTAGGCAAAGGTATATTAGGTTTGCTATTTTCTGGTTTTGGTGCGTTACTCGCTTCTATTGGTCGTCTTCGTATAGACGAAGATGATGACAAATTCTATATGTATATTGATGAACAACTTAAACTTGATATAACTCCTCTATTTGGTTCTTCTTCTGTTTTAGTAGGTGCATCTATTGCACAATTATGGGTGAAAAAGATAGACGGTAATCCTATTAAGTTTGAAGAAATGTTATCTATATTAACAGATACTATGCTTGAAGGATTCTTTGGTGTAGATATTCTTGAGCGTCATAGATGGGGAAGTACCTGGGATGATTTGTTAACAGAAACAGAAAGTGTGCTTCGTTCCTTTGTACCTCAGATATGGCAGGTTATTATAGCTACAACTAATCAACAGGATATCCGTTATACAAAAGGTATGGCTGGTATGTGGGAACGTTGGTTAAATACGTTTGTACCTACACAACCTTTTGGTAATCGTAAAATTAATCCATATACAGGTGAAGTAGAAGATAAGTATGCCTTACCTATCATAGGAGCACTTTTACAAAAAGGTGTGTTAGGTCCGAAAATCTACTGGATAGAGATAAGTGAAGAAGAACGTTTGGCTCGTGAATACAATGTAAACAAAACACAATTAACAGGTGAACTTACCGTAAATGGTAAAAAATATGAGCTTGATGAGATAGTTCTCAATAAGAAGTATGGTCAACTCAACAAAGAAAGTCTGGCAAAAATAAAGTCCCAAAAACATAAAGTTCAGATGCCGAATGGCAATTACAAAACGCTGTCTTGGGACAATATGACAGACGAACAACGAACTCGTGTTATATCAAGAACTATGACACAAAATGCAGAGTATGCAAAGATTTATGTGTGGACACAGATTATGGACAAGAAATTCTATACTTCTTATTCTGAGTTACAGACATTGCGTAAACTCGGTATCACGAAGAACGTTTATCTCGGCGATAAAGGTTTTGTAGAATAAAAGTATTATGAATGCGCTCTAAATCTTCCGGACTTGCCAGTACGGTCAGATATTCTCCGGTTAAAGGGCACCTCAATTCGAGGTGCTCTTCATCTTTTGCTATCAAGGTCATAGCTCTTGTTAGGCCATAGCATTTATCTATTAGATAATTACAACACTCTTTCCAGGTCATAAAATCATAAGGTGAAAATGAATCACCGATTACTAACAGATTACCTTCAATTATATTTTCACCACGCTTTATTGTCGGACGATTAATATAAGGCATAATATCCTCCTTAATGATTACTATCTATGTATTCTAATATATAATATCATTATCCTGAATAATCTATCGACAGACTCTATTCTATTAAGATATTATATATTAGAAATCGCTACAGTGATGTTCTAATCGTTTTCTTTCCAGATATCTAGGGGTATTAATTTACCGTTTACAACCTCATACCACGGTGCGTCCAGCATTTCATATGTTTTATTTATATACCACATATAATCTATATCATCTCTGAACTCATCAATAGTGTATGTTGACAAATCTTCATTTATCAAACCGCAATGTGGTGGACATCCAGGAGCCTTATATTCTTTTAATTCACCTTTCACGATTTTGGTCTTTTTGATTTCACCAAAGGCTTTATTCATTGAGGCGTAGGCTCTATTACAGCTGGGTAATATTTCATCAGGTCTACCGTCATTAAATTTACGACGTATTCCACTGAATGAACCTTTATGGCAAGTTATTACGAATTTACTTATATCGCTTTCATTATAGATATGTTCTACAATATCTTTGCCGTGAGTAATATATTCTATCATAGCTTCTCTACATACATAGCAGTCAAGAGGTCTAACTCTATTGTATCCAGGTTGTTGCATATCAGTTACAAAGAAACTGCCTTTTGTTTTAACCTTACCATTCTGTTTACCCATGATATAATTATTTACATCACGCTGCCATATTTGATACTCATTCTCAAACTCGAGCGGTATTTTACATTTTTCTTCCCATTGTTTGCCGATTTCATACATTAAATCTTTGTACTCATCGCGAATGTAAATCAATATACCATCTGTATTTGTTTGTATTATCTTTATATTGTTCTTGCCGATACTGTTGTACAGATTATTTGCAAGAGCTGTAAGTAATAATTGACCTAAACGGCAGGTGTATGTTGTCATATAAGGGTCGTACAAATCAAGATACTTATTCCCGGAAGCACCAAAAGTCGTATTAAGAATTAATTTGTACGCTTGTGAGGTTTCTTTTGCATTCTTGTAATTAATGTACTCTTGCTCTGGTGCATTTTCCGGATGTTTGCCATACTTATCTTCAAACGGACCGATAACAGCTTTTAACTCTAACCTTGTTTTTATAAGATTAGCAAATTTAGATGGGTCAGGAATAGCTCTTGACAGTCCATTCCAATTTACCATAAGATTCGGATAGAATGAACCAGCATCTATGTTTATGAGTGACCAACCATTACCTGTCTTTACATGTAGAAACCATGCCGGATATTTTGCTTCGCTACTTATTTCGGCAGGTCTTACAGGCACAGAGTGTATACCACCATTACTGTATGATACAATATTGTCAAACAATACAACATCAAATTTCTCAGGACTTGAGCACAAACGATTTACTATTGACGATGGCAGACTGTACGCAATGTAAGATTTTAACTCATTAGGTATTTCAATATCTTGTCTTTCTGCATCAGGGAATGATTTTCTTACTGCATTAAGTGCTTTAGCAGATAGATTAGCATTTGTAGATTTATAACATATATCTATTGGTAGATTGAACACTTTACCTACGAGAAGTTTCGTCGCGATGAACGGCTTTAGAATAATCTTGTAGAACATCATACAAGACCATACATCGTGTTTACAATAACTGATTATATCTAATTTGTCCATTTCTGACAGATTTGTTTTGTCAAATGGAACGCTGCTCTCACGAATATCCAATTGCATGCAGGCCTCTTTTTCTTTGAGTGAACCAGTATTATCATCAAGCATATCTTGATAGATAAAATTGTTATACTTCTTTTTAGCAAATGGAGCGATACGCATATGTTCTGGCGATTCGTATTGCTTTTCAGGATTGATTATAATATCGCTAAGTATTTTAATCTGTCTAGGTGTAAAACCATTTGCTATACCGTTCAGAATGATATTGTCATAACGCTTAATATTATAACCCATGTTTACATAATTTCTATCTGTGACAATAGACAATAGTGTTTCTCTTGCCAAAGAATCATCACTTGTAATGACAAAGAATTCATCTTTTATACTTTCTGGTATATGGTCATCTTGTGGATATCTACCTATCACACAACACCACCACTCTGGGAATACCTCGAAGTCAAACATTTGTTCTTTCAATGCTTTCATACTCATTTCCTCACATTAAATTGTTTAGTCGCTATGATTAGTTTTATCATTTCTTTTTGCAAATTTTGTTCTTCTTCTTTTGTAAGAACATCTTTTTCGTCTGGTATTTCTGTCAAGATTGATTTAAGTTCGTTCAAAGCATTCGTTACTTTGCTCATACTACTAATTATTTTGTCATATAATCTCATTAGAACGGTGCCTCCAATAATTCTTGTTGTGTTGGTGGTTTTCTTCTTGAGAAGATTTGCTGTGATGCTCTACGTTCGTTTCCAGTAAAATCAATTTCTACATTATATAGTGCGCATATGTCTTCTTTGAAGGTCATTATAGATGGCAGTCTCATATAGTTATTCGCCTGTGCCCATTCTATATACATTGTGTATGTAGCCAATACAGGTTTATTATATATGTCACCCAATGTTATATTTTCTTCATACAACCATTCATTAATTGAACTTTGACGACATTTGAATTTGCGTAATAATTCTTTTTCACTTTGACTGATACGAAATTGGCCTTCTTGCAGCGCAATACCTACCCAGTATACGGCTTTATACAAAAAATATTCCATATCTCTTGCTGTCAATTTGTTAAGGAATAAAGGGTCAGGATTTTTTATTTTGTTATTGAGTTCGATTATAACCATACGTCTGTATAGACCTGAGGTTTTATCGAGTATTCTCGGCAACTTATTACAGGAAAACATACAGGTTGCAAAGGGAGTGAACGTAACAGGTTCTTTGAATATCTGTCTTACTGTTATCTCATTACCTGTTACTAATGATTTGAATCTACCTGTATTTTCAAGTACTTTTCCATCAACCGCGTCGTCGTCTATGTTCACCAATTTGCTCAACAGAGTCGCAAGATAATAGTCATTATCCATTTTGTCTATACCTACACGGGCTCTATTCGTTTCACCTACCATCTTTACGATAAGGTCCTGGAATGTAGATTTACCTGTGCCGCCTTCTCCTTGAAAGATGAAGAACTTACCGAAGTAATTCTTTTTAAGTAAGCAATAACCTGCTATTTGATACAAAAATTGTTCTTTCATAATATTTACAGAACCGTCTCTGTTAGCAGAGATATGTGCCATGAACTCGTCTATCTTTGGACTATGAGGTGGGTCTGGGTTATAACACCAAGGTATTGCGATTGTGTTCTTTTCTTCTTTATTAGGTTCGCTCAATTCACCTGTTACGACATCAAGTATGCCATTTTCAACAGCTATCTTGTGCCAAACCTTGTCTACCTCTTGGGGTTCTACCAGAGTTTTGAGTGCTAGAAATTTCATTATTTCTTGTCTGCCAGTAGCAGGTATATTACAGCTTATCTCATAATGTATTAGACGTTCTACATCTATATCACGTAAAGGTTTGTAATAAGTTTTATCGAACATGTAATACTGTTTATAACCTACACACATTATGTCAAATTCTCTTGTTATTTTCTCGGCTATTGTATTATAAATGTTTTCTTTCTCAAGTACATTTAATCTTACTTTGTCATCCTTTTGTCTGTGCTCAATATCTGTCTTTCGTTCTTTTAGAATAGAAGCTTCCATTTCTGCATCTTTCAAAGGAACTTTGAATAAATAGGTGTTTATCAATTCAAGAGCTTCTCTTATTTCTTCATTCGTAAGTTTATTACTTCGTAATAATTTTGTACGCCATTTGAAGAGCTCGGTGTTTCTGCCATCACCATCACCCATGCCTATAAAAGTCTGTATCTGATTTTTGGCTATCATTATAGGCTTTAAGAATGACGGTATTTCATCAATATCTTTTTGCCATGTTCCCCATGACCTATGAGGGTCATTAGTAGGTAGAATTATATAACCTTTTTTATTTGCTCTATGGTCTACTGTTATACCAAGAGCGCATTTGGTTACTGCATCAGAGGAGATAGATAGAGTACTATCTTTGAACAAGAGATGAACACCTCTACTTGTTCTGTTATAAGAATAAGCTATACCTCGTTCATTTAATATACGCAAGATACTCTCTGCACTATCAGGATGGTCTTCGTTGTCTACGTCTACAACTACATAACCTTCTGGGATAATCCAGCCTATTCTAAATCCGGCATCTGCATATCTACAGGCTTGTTCAAACGTTAGAGGTGTAGAGCGCCACTGCGTGAGTGGCGCTTTGTTCTCATATCTGCTGTCGTACTCTTTAGTAGCCCATAATTCTGCATCATACTTTCGTATTTGTACATAACCACAATTTGGGTATAGTTGATTAAGACGTGTCAACATTTCATCCATTCTTTTGCTCCTTATTTATAGACATTTCTTTATGCTCATGTAGAGGTCATGCATCTTTTGTTTATTTTGTACGGCGAGCCATATTTGCTTTTCAACAGTATCTTTATGTTGTAACACTATTATTTGTGTTTCTCTCTTTTGTCCAAGTCGCCAGCATCTGTGTATCATTTGTTTATACTTTAGAAACGAATAATCTAATGTATAGAAGATTATCGTGTTGCAGTTATCTTGTAGATTGAATGATTTACATTCACCACATTGTAACAGTAATACATCAAAAACATTCTGCTTGAATTTCCTGATATCATTTGTTGCTCTATTACCAAATTTTGCAACGAGTTCTTCATAGTCTGCTATATATTTATACACTATAACACATCTACCTTTTGCTACATATTCGTCAAGATAATCTAGCTTTTTATTTCTATGATATCTGTGTATATTATCTGGTAGATAAATATAACCGTTACATACTTGATGTGCTTTTGATATCGCTACCATCTTTTCTGTTGTCGTTGCGAATTCACCTACTTCAATAATACCTTTAAGTGTATTATTATATGCTTCAGTCTTAACATATGGTATCTCTACAACAGATATATTAAGATTAGGCATTTGGTCATCTTCATCATAGTCTACAAATAAACAATATTCATCTAGTAGACTATTCCACCAAGATAACCACTTTTCTTTTATAGATACAGGCTTTTGGAATTTACCATACGCACTATAACCTATCTCAAAATCACAAAAGGTACGAGTCCAGGCTGAATATGACATTTTGCCTTGTCCGCCGACCCATAGTGCATGTAATTGACACCATATATCTACGTCACTATTGCCACGTGGTGTACCTGTTAGACCCCAAGCGTATTCAACTGTTTTACAAAGTCTATATATCAATTTGTGTATCTTCGATGAATGAGACTTTATTATATGACATTCATCTACAATTATTACATCCCATTTCTTTGCAAGAAGTACTACAGACATATCACCTATTGCCGTTCTATCTGTTACCAAATAGGTATTTTTCGGCAAGATTTTTTGAGGTACTATCTCTGGTTCCCACATCTTACGAATGGCATCACAAGAAGATATGACGAGTACATTTGTATTACCGTTTTTCTGTTTGTCTATTTCTTGTAATGCATCGATTACAGGATATGTTTTACCTTTTCCAGGCTCAAAGAATAAACAGGCGTGTTTCTTTGTCAGCAGTAGGTCTCTACCAATTTCTTGATATTGTTTACGCTTTAGTTTATATTCTTCGTATAGCATTTATATCTCTCCTTTTATCTTTTTAAGTATTAATTTTGCGTAGTCGTCATCGTCTATTACAAAGAATATACCACCGGCATTTCTTATCTCTTTGCCCACGATTTCTTGTGCCTTACGTTCGTCATCTATCACATTAATTTTTTTAGGCGTCTTTATTTCTAAGGCACAAAATATACCTATCTTGCCATCTTTGAACCAACCTTCTTTGAGCATTTGTCTTATGCTTTCTTCTGTGGCTGGTATACAGGCTATCAAATCTGGTATGCCTTTTCTTGAGTACATATCTCCGTGAGTCTTAAAAACAAAGGCGTCACCATCTTTTAAGACTTTCTGGCACCTTCGTTGAATATTACTTTCTAATTCTGCCATATTTCATTCACCTCTATGTATTCTAATATATAATATCATTATCCTGAATAATCTACCGATAGACTCTATTCTATTAAGATATTATATATTAGAAATCGCTACAGCGATATTCTAATGTGATTTTTCATCTTAATTTTCGAGAATTAGACCGGCCCAGGTCAGTTGAGCCGGTCTAATAGTTCGTTTCAGTTAATCTGCGAAATCTTGTTCCGCTGTAGTGAAGCCGCCGAGAGGTTCACCATCTTCGAGTTTCTGCAGATTGTTAAGACCAGCACTTATTCCCTTGTTACCATTATTGTTGAACGCAAAGAAGTTAATACTTGCTCTGCCATAACAACCGCTGTAAAATTCTGCGGGATTTGTGATGGGGTTAAGTTCTGCGTCTACGATTTGAGGCGGATTTTTAGACGACACGTTGAGAAGATAATGACCTGCTGCATAAGGCCAAATGTCAGCGAAAAGTTCGCCATCCTGATTCGTGTCTTTATCAGCGTCTTTGAGCGTGGTCTTGAGAATCGCCGGCAGTTTTCCACCGAATTTTGTTACAAGACCTTTTTGTGCAGCTGCGTCAATGGCCTTTTTTATGCGGTCGATGGTCGCGACGTCTGTCTTGGGAATGAGCAGCATAACCGAGTATTTCGGAATCTGCCCTTCCCCATAAGTTCTAGCTTCGAAAACGTTTACGAAACTAAAGCGAACTTTGCCTGTTATTACTTTAGTGTTACGTGTTTCCATGATAACCTCCTTTGACTGTTATTCTTCTTCGATAGGTGTATCAAAATCGCGCTGCGCGATTTCGATGGTGTTAACCTCGGGTCTCCTATCAGTATCCGGGGCTAATGTCAGCTTACCCATTGGCTTTATAATATACTCTCCGCAGAGCTCATTGAATCGCTTTTTACCGACAATCTTTTCAAGATTCGTTATACCTTGTATTTCCGGCGGCTTCATAATCTCGTTTTCTTTGAAACCCACACTGAGTAATACCTCTTTTACTTTTTGTACGTCGGTAATGATTCTATTGCTTCTGCCTTCGACTAATTTATAGCCGGGTATTTTAACGCCACGCATTAACTGACCTAATGCGTACGCCTGAACATCCTTAAACCATTCTATGAACATAGGTGCAATCTGAAGTATATTACTTATTTGCTCTACGCTCATATTTTGTACGAGATTCGCTCTATTGTCGACAATCTCGAACTCTTTCTGTGCGGCCTCTAATTGTAGGTCTGCTCTTGCTTTACATTTACCTTTTAATTTACAGAAACGACATGCACTTTCTGAAGGTTGTAATTTACCTTCACCTTTAATTGCGAGCTCTGCTCTAGGCTTTACATAATGATAAGCCCACATGATTAAGTCTTTTACCATTACGCAATCTGTGTCTATATTATCAAGTCTAGGTTGATAAATTGTCATAAATATTTTTTCAATATTCATGTCATAGAAAAATTCTCTACATACACCGAAAGCATATAATTTAAGCTGAGGATTATCTTTTGCCGTTACAGGCACGCCTTGACCGAATTTCAGGTCTATGATATGTGCACAACCTGTAACTCTATTTACAAGAATAGCGTCTGCTGTACCAAAACCGTCAGGTACAATATTTGAGAAATCTACTCTGACTTCAAACGCAACTTCTGTGTCTTCTCCGAGTTCATCAGACTTTTGTTTTACAAAGGAAACATAACCATCTACGTATTCCTCAAACTCTTTATTAAAATATATAGAGGTTTCAGGATTTTTCATAAACTCTTCAAGTTTCTGTTCGTATTCTTCTTTTTGTATCTGATTGAACACATATGAGAGTTTGATATCTGCTAGAATATGAGCGGCGATTCCTTCAGCTGCATATACACTACACTCGTCAAGCTGCTCTTCTCTTTCAAGTACCGCAGATGGTGTGCATGTTAACCATCTGTGTGCAGTAGAAGCACTCAATAAAGCATGCTTCTTTTCTGTCTGTCCTACATTGTTCATAGTAAATCCTCCAACGACATGTTATTTCTTATTAGTCCGATTCTTAATTTTCTGATTGCCCGCTTCTCAATCTGTCTTATCCGTTCACGTGTTGTGCCAAAATTCTTACCTATTTGTTCTAATGTCATAGGTATATTATTATCTATACCATATCGCATTATTATTACCTGCTCTTCTCTTGGTGATAATATTTTTTTAATATATTCGCGTAATATTCTTTGACTTTCTTTTGCTATTGCGACTTCTTCCGGTGTAGGCGCAGGGTCTTTTATGAAGTCTCCAAACTCTGTTTCACCATCCTCTGAAAATATTTTACTCTCCAGAGATATAGGTTCTTGAGCCATTATTTGAAGATACTCTATATCTTTAGCTGTTAACTTTTTCTTCATCGGCTTCTCCTTTTGCGTATTTCAAGAATAGTAATTAGAGCATAATTAGCCAAGTCTAACAGAGTATCTTCTATGCTTTCATCTACTACTTTATTCTTCTGCGCCTTTCCGAGTAGATTATCGAGCCGTCCCAATTTATCGTGCATACGTATCAACATAGACACAGGACCGAATTTGTTATAGGTTTCGGTGGTCGTTTGACCGTAATCTCTACGTTTTCTTGCAAACGTTGCACTCATCTGTTTTGTAAGTCCATTGAACAAAGATATTTCTTCTTTGATACTTAAGTTGACACCTTTAATCTGTTTCTTCATATATTTTACCTCACTTTCCTGTCTTCCAAAAGCGCCTTCACCTCTTGTTTCCCCCAAGTCCTCTACAAATATAGGATACTGACATGGATATACTTCTATATAACCGAGTCTGTCTCCTTTTTCCCACGTGTATGTCTCATTACTTATATTGTGTAATATCATAGAGATTTCACCTGTATAACCTGCATCAATCGCACAACCTTGAATGAAAAGACCTTTCCTTGCAATACTTGTGCGTACCTGTAATCTTGCACTATGTCCATTTGGTACTTCTATACCAAAACCAAGAGGTACGACGATTGTTTGTCCCGGGTCCACGCTTCCTCCAGAGACCATCTTTATATCTGCACCTGTATCAGATACGTGTTTTCTTATAGGTATCTCTACCTCTTTATTGAACCGTATGAATCGTATATGCATATTATACCTCTGACATTATGATTAACTTTATTATTTTTATACCGGCATTGAATAGAATTTCTAAACCTGTATCATCCCAGTAAGGTTCGATAAACCATACCTCAGTTATATTCGTACAGGCATTAACAATAAGAGAAGCACACATAGCACACGGTTGCTTAGTACAAATAATAATTTTAGGTGTATTATCTATTACTCTATTCTTTACAAGACAATTCATCTCTGCGTGTACACAAGAATATTTTTGTTTGCCATCACCTTTTGTACAAAGACAATCTTTGCCACCTTTGGGACCACCGTTTATACCTATACTGTATATCTGCGTTAAATCTTCTGATACCAATATAGCAGCAGTCTTTTTATCTGTACATTTTGATAACTTAGCTTGTTCAACACAGAAATCTATGAGCACACTTTTCTTGTCTTTCATAATTCAAACCTCTTGCCGCAGCAGAATTTACCTTCTTTACATTCACCTTTAACACACGGTGGTAACATACCTACCACATATTCAGGTCCACACTCTTTCTCAATGGCGTTATATATAAGTCTCATAACGTGTTGTGTCTCTTTTGTATTACGATTACAAAGACGAAGACTTATTACATATCGCCAAGCATCAAGATTGCCGCTGATGATGAGTGCTTTGCGTAGACCTTGAGGAAGTAGATAGCTTGCTTTATCTTTATCTACACCAAGAGTTAATAATTTTGCATACTCATTTTCTATATTTCTATAAGCTTCTTTCATAAGCTTACTGTGGTTCTCTGATAAACCTTCTGGCAAAACAAAATTATCTTGTCTGTTCTCATAGCTACTGTATTGTGTACTCGTAGATACGAATGTCAATCTAGTAGCATGTGTTCTTAATTGACTCACACATTTTGTAGACAGACCGGTTATTGCTATTGTCAGATAGTTCATACGTTTTATCGTAGAATGAGGGAGTTTCAAAAGATACTCACTCGGAGGCGTATGTAAACTTTCTTCATACAACTGCTCTATATCCGCCATAGAGTTTATCAGATGTCCACGTTGTGTAAGTCTTGCTAAAAATTTCGCCATACCGTTTAGATTATGGTCTAATATTTTTACTTCAATTTTGTCCATCTTTTGCCTCCGGAGGTAGAGGATATTTTGTATTACATACTTCAAGCACATTCTTTAATTGCGCTTTTTCTTCTGGTCTTACAAGTTTAAGATTTATCTTTTCTACCTGTGCAACAGATAAACCAAATCTTGTGTCTACCAATACTATATCACCTTCTTTTACATCAAGGTCACAATTATATGTAAAAGGTCCTGTAGTAAAGTACTTTGAGTATACATCTCTGAATCTTACTCTGATTATCATTTTTCACCGTCCTCTATAGGGGCATATTGTGGGTCATTATAATATTTATCTATGAGTTTGATGAAATCATCTTTACTCTCTAAATATTTGCCATCTTCAAGTAATCTCACGGTTACCATTACATTGAAAGCGATTTCTGCTACCGTCATACCTGGATACGTGTATACTTGATAATGTTGGCCATCGCTTAATACCCCATACTGTAGTATTTTACCATTTATCTTAATTTTCTCGTTAAATTTTTCTTCCATTATTGACCGTTCCTTTATAATTTTTCGGTATATTATATTATATCCAAAATTTTCAAAATTATTCATTTGAGAATTTATGAATTTATGATAGCAATGATTTTAGCCTTTTCTTTTCAAGCCACATACTATTCCTCTTTTAATAGATTATTTTGATAGTGATAATAACAATACCCCATCTGTTAATTGCGGCGCAATTTTTTCACCCCAATAAAAAACTTGTCCGTAAGATGTATCTTGCAATGTGTCGTAAATGTCTGAAAGTGATTCATATTGAGCCGAGATGTACATAATTTCATCAATGGCTTCTTCTAATGCGTTTGCTGTTGCCTGATTCACATAGTTTGAGGCAATATATATAGTGTCCTCATCATCGGTCAAAACAAACTTATATTCGTCGTCCTTTTGGTAAATTACAAGTTTAACTTCCCATTTGAAATAGTTTTCGCCTGCGCAATATTTTTTATATTTCGTCATTTTTTTATAACCTCCTTCTATTTGACATCCTGCCGTCACTCTGCGAGACTGAAAGTGTGTCCTAATACTCCGTCCTGTCCAATTCCCCCGCCAAAATACACATGAACTGGTTCGGGGAAGAATTCATTCATGAAGTAATTCCTGATGATTTTTTCGGCTTCCATGGGGTCGCATGTTGCCCCGAGGGAACGTCCGCTCTCTGTTTTTATTACTGCCCCGTGCGAGAAATCGCAGAAGCAGTCAATGTATTGGGTCATTACTATTTTCATTGCTTAATACCTCCCGCAAAGTATTTGACAACCTGCCCGGCGATATACCGGGCAACGCTTGCGGCTTAATGTCCTATTTTTAGCCGCCGCAACGGCTTTTTTATTCCGACATTTCAACGATTTTAAGGATATGGCTCGGCGTGCTTGCGTTTGCCCGTATGAATGACTTGTTTGGTGCATACATTTCCACCCATCCGTAATGCTTGAATTTAACAAGATAGAGACGGAAAAACGGGCGAAAGTCAAATAACCAACCCATTTGTTTAATAACGCCGTTTCTATACGCCTCATAGTGCCATAATTCATCGAATAAAGGTTGTTCGCCTTTTAGCTCCTCTCCCGCCTCGACGCGCTTGTAAAGCTCATATGCGCTTAATCCCTCTGGATTTTCTATTGCGGTGTTGCTAAATTTGTAATACATAATTATTTAACCTCCTAAAAATTTATTTGCGTTTGGGCTGTCGGAGCTTGTGACAGTCTGTCTGTTTGTTCCCCATAGGTCTAACAATCTTACAAATTCGGAGTAAGGTATACACTCCGTGCCCACGATGCGGCCATTAAGTGAGTATTCCTTGTAATATTTCACTTTCCCATTCCGTGGCGAGACTTGAGTGCAAAGCGCTATTTCGTCATATTGCTTTAACGCTTCCTTACTAATTCTTTTCATGTTTTTTTTGACCTCCATTATTTTTTATTATGCTTAGGACTATCTGAGCATTTGCACCCGGTACACCCTTCGCAACATTCTTCAACTTTAATGCATTTTTGCATATTATCGCTTGTTGTGCCAAGGTTGAATAACTTATTTAAGTAATATGTTTGAGCTTCTTCAAACGTACCATTGAAACGTGTTATAACCTCGTCCCCATTGGCATAAGTACATTTTATAATCATTATACAACCTCCTAATTTTTTATGCTTACGGGCTATCTGAGCATTTGCACCCGGTACACCCTTCGCAACATTCTTCAACTTTATGTTTAACTATAAACTTTGCGCATTTATGGGTTTCTGGCGTGGAGAAGACAGTACAATTTGATAGATAACTACTATTCGTTATGCTGCCGTTTATCACAGTTAACCCTTCTAAATTGCTTGATTCGACAATGTTCATGTTGCAAAAAACAGGCTTGTTTTCTAGACCTAATTTTTTTAGTAACTTCAAAAGTTTTTTAATATAGCGGTATTTCATTTACTCCTCCTTGCCGTACTGCTCGACTAAATTATCAATCATCTTAGTGAAATCGTTTACTTGAATATCTCCGAAGTATTCAACTCCATTGCTTCCGCAATGATAGTATCCAAATTGAGCCATACCAAATTTAACTTTCTCCGCAAACTCCTTAACCGTTTCGCTCTGCTTGCGGTAGCCTTTTTTGTGGAGAGCCGTAGCTATTATTCCACTTGCGTGGTCTATCCCCTCGTTTGCAATGATTCCACCAAATGCCGACTTAAATCCGTCTGATATGATTTCCTTAATTTCGTTTTTCATATTCACTCCTTCGGGCGTATCGCCCATTATTTACTCTCAAACTTAATTTTCTTGCC
>Ga0209204_1001427_pt1 | contig 22342 bp, 14 predicted proteins | sample AD_JPNMR2_MetaG_FD_184425 | JGI IMG/M metagenome (GOLD analysis project Ga0209204, IMG submission 184425) | Active sludge microbial communities of municipal wastewater-treating anaerobic digesters from Japan - AD_JPNMR2_MetaG (SPAdes) (version 2) | ecosystem: Engineered > Bioreactor > Anaerobic...
CCAGTTTGAAGAGGCCGTCGAACCGCTGGTCGGACGCACGGAGATGCTCATTGACGTCAGTCTTCAGGAAGCCGGCTGCACCATCAAGGAGATTGACCAGGTCCTGCTGGTGGGCGGCAGCACCCGTATTCCGCTGGTGCAGAAACGGCTGACCGAAAAATTCGGCAAGCCCCCGCTGGTGGCCGTCAACGTCGATGAATGCGTAGCGCTGGGAGCGGCCATTCACGCCGGCCTGACCCTCCTGCGGCAGCACCCTGAACAGGTCGAGGCGGGCATTGCCGCCGGTCTGCGGGACATCAAACTCAAGGACGTCTGCAACCACAGTTACGGCACCCTGTGTGCTCCGTTTGATGAGGCCACAGGCAAGCACGTGATTCGAAACAGCATCCTGCTGAAAAAGAATACGCCGCTGCCCTGTGAGGCCACTCAGACGTTCTATACGATGTGCGAAGGGCAGACCGAACTTCAGATTACCATCACGCAGGGAGAAGATGAGGACCCGGACTTTGTCAATAAGATTGCCACGGAAATCTTTGAACTGCCGCCCAATCGACCGGCCAATCGGCCGATTCTGGTTCGATACAGTTACGACCTCAACCAGCGTATGCACTGCACATTCTGCGATGAGGAATCCGGACGCACGCTGGAGGTGGATTTCGACCTGAGTGAAGACGGCGCTGCGGTGCATCAGAGTTCCATTCAGCAGAAGACAGAGGAAATCGCCAAATTTCAGGTTCGCTGACGATGACCGAACAGGCCCTGAGCATTCTGATCGTTGTGCTGACGTTGGGAGCGGTTTTGGCGGCCCTCGGCCCGGTGTCGCTGCGGCGCTGGCTGGGCGTGCTGATTCCCGCCCTGGACCCCCGGCGGTTTGCCTGCCGGGTCCTGCTGTTTGAGGAGGGAACGGCCGCCGGCTGCCGGGATGTATTAAAAATCCAGATTCAGGGTGCGATTCGTGCCCCGTACCCCAACTGTGATACCGATCTCTTGATTCAGTTAACAGATGCAACCGATAAACAGACCGCCGCCAAGCCCGTGCTTTGCAGACGCCCGGAATGGTCGTCGGACGGCACGCCTGCCCATCAGTACCGGTTTCACAACGGCATTCTGCCGGCCCGGGTATCGGTTCTGAAAGACTGGGTGACCATTACCGAAATCGGCGCCTGGGAGCTGGTCTTTCCGCGGCGCGGACCGGCCGTACTCGAGTGTGAAGTGACCGTTCTGGACAAGATGACCGGAAAAGTGCTGGCGTCCGCACGAAACCAGGTGCCGCTGCTGTCTGAACACTTCGGATACGAGGAAATCCAGCAGCAGCGTCTGGCCAAACAGCAAGCGATGCGCCATATTACCGCGGCTGTCTGGCAGATGACGGCACCTAACCCCACAGGCAAAGAAATACTGGAGCGGTGGCTGCAGGAACGAAAGCTTCCCCCCGCCGAACAGATGGAACCCCTTTCCGGCGAGCAGGCCGCCGCCCTCGTGCAGGACGCCTGCGAACAGCTGGCGGGCTATGCAGAACCCGCCGAATGCTGCAGCATCCTGGAAATCTGCATGCGAATCGCCGCCTGCGGGTCCGGGATTCCTCAGCCCCTTCTGAATCTGCTTCAGACTATCGCCGCCAAGCTGGAGATTCCCAAAAACCGCTGGGAAGCCCTTGTACAGAAATACCTGAGCCGTCAGGCCGAACACATCCAGGACCCGATGCTCCTGCTGGGACTTCACGAGGGGATGACGGGGTCGCAAATCCTTGAGAAACTCACCAGCGAATACCGCAAATGGAACGCCCGCGTGACCCATCCGGACCCGGCCGTCCGAAAGCAGGCCGATCAGATGCTGAACCTGATTGCCCAGTGCCGCAGCCGGTTTGCCCGTCAGGCCTCCGGCAACAGTCACGGATAAACCTCTCTTTTACGGCGAAGAAGCCGACGGCTCATTCGCACCAGCCGGCTGGTCATCGTTTCGCTTCTCGTAGAGATAGTCCTTCAGAAAACATCCCATTTCATACGGCCCGCAGCGCAGCGTCCAGTCGGGGTTAAACAGCTTCGGATTCCAGTCGTAGCTGGCGGCCCAGCAGGTGCTGCTGATTTTATACTGTTCCGCCCAGTTCAGCAGCGGACGGGCGTAGTTGTCAACCGTGGCTGCCGGGATGCGGCTGCGGCGGAAACTGCGGCTGAATCCCCACTCGCTCAGAAAGACCGGATGCACCTTCACGCACCGGAGGATATGGTCTTTGTACCACTGGGCGTTTTCGCTGAGCCAGTGCATCGGATAAATGTGGGAAACGATGGCATAGTTTTTGTTTCCGATGGGGTCATCAATGGGATAGTCGGCGGCGGGCCCGATGATTTGCGAATAGTTGGCGCCGGCAATCAGCAGCAGCGTCCGCGGGGCGTACTGCCGAATCAGATTAACCCACTCCTGCATATCTTTGCGGACACTCAGCCAGCATTCCTCATCCGTGCCGACCTTGTTAATCGGTTCGTTGAACAGCTCAAAGATGACGTGGCTGTCCTCCGCAAACCGCGGCGCCATATACTCCCAGAACTGCCGCGTCGTTTCGCGATGGTCAAAGGTATTGCCGATGTAGTGCCAGTCCACAATGGCATACAGGTCTTTGCTTTTGCAGTAGTCCACCACAGGCCGCAGCAGTTTTTCATAGAAATCATCCCGTCCGGGGATAAACGTCCATGGGCTTTTGTAGTCCTCTTCGTCCGGCGGATAAATCGGGATGCGGATGACCTTCGGATACCAGCCGGGCGAGGAGCCCTGCGGGTCATCGCGGTTGGTCAGCCGATCAATCATTCGAATCGCCCCGCCGAACTGTTTTTCCGTCCCGCCGACATCAATCAAAGACACGCCGCGCAGAACTACCACATTGCCCGCCGAGTCTTTGAGGACCGTCCCTTCCGCATGCAGCCGAGGTGTAGCAGCGGCGGCCCAGACGCCGAGAAAGAGCAAAAAGCCGATGCTTCTGCAGTCCGCCTTGAATCCGGCCCAGTCCGGTTTTCGCTGAACCATATTCATTCTTTCGTCCCCATTTCCGCCTCGACGCGAACGGTTTGGCCGGCCGGAAAGACCGGCACGACTTGTCCCGGAATCGGTTTTCCGTTGACCAGCAGACGGCGAACGCCCTTCATCACCCCGTCCGGATTGCTCACATGAATCTCATACCGGCAGCCGCGGAAGAGCCGATAGACAGTAAAACCTTTCCAGTCCGGCGGGATGCACGGGTCAATGCACAGTCCGTCGTAGTCAGGCCGAATCCCCAGGATATATTGCGTCAGAGCAACATAGGTCCAGGAGGCGGTGCCGGTCAGCCAGGAGTTTTTGGCCTCGCCGGGCATCGGGGCATCCTTGCCGGCGATGGTCTGGGCAAAGCAGTAGGGCTCGCTGCGGTAAATGTCAAGCCGGTCTTCTTTGGCCGCCGGACAAATCCGTCGGTACAGCTCCCACGCCCTGTCGCCGCGTCCAAGAATGGTTTCGGCGATAATCATCCAGGTGTTGTTGTGGCAGAAGACGCTCGCATTTTCCTTATAGCCGGGCGGATACGAGGTGATTTCGCCCAGATAGTCGCGGTAATAGGTATAGGCGGGCTGCACGAGAACCATTCCGTTCTCATCGGCCAGATACTCCCAGGCACTGTCGAGGGCCTGTCGGGCTTTTCCATCTTCCAATCCCAGGCCGGCCATCACGCCCCAGCCCTGCGTTTCAATAAAGATTTTGCCTTCATCGCAGGAGGCCGAGCCGACCGGCCGCGAAAAATGGTCGTACGCCCGCCGGAACCATTTTCCGTCCCAGCCGAACTGCATCACGGCCTCTTTCATTGCGGCGGCCTCTTTTTCGTAGGCGTCTGCGGCTGCCGCCTCGCCGCGCCGGCGCAGCAGGGCCGCCAGCCGGCTTGCACTGTAAATAAACAGCTGGGCAACCATCACCGATTCAGCCCGGCCGCCTTCCATATCGCCGGCCAGCTGAAAACTTTCGCCGGGGGTATTGCTGAAGCAGTTCAGATTCAGACAATCGTTCCAGTCGGCATGGCCGATCAGGGGCAGATTGTGCGGCCCGCGGTCGGCCAGCACCCGACGGGCCGACTGATGCAGATGGTCCAGCAGAGTTGTACGCTCGGCACTTTGAGGTTTGTCCGCATATCCGACGGGGGCGTCGAGAATCGATTCATCGCCGGTTTCGCGAATGTAGGCGTCGGTTGAAACAATCAGCCACAGGGGGTCATCGCTGAAGCCGGTGCCGGCCTCGTGATTGCCTTGTTTGGTGAGGGGCTGGTACTGGTGGTAGCAGGTGCCGTCGGAGTTCTGCGTGGCGGCCAAATCGAGAATCCGCTGCCGGGCCCGCGCGGCCACCATCTGCACGGAGCCGAGCAGGTCCTGATTGGAATCCCGAAATCCCAGCCCCCGCCCGATGCCGGACTCAAACGAACTGGCCGAACGCGACACGTTGAACGTAACCATGCATTGATAGGGATTCCAGGTATTAATCATCCGCCGAACCAGCGGATTGTCTATCTCGGTCTGAAGGGTTCCGAGGAGCTGCTCCCAGTGCCGCCGAAGCTGCTGAAACTTCTCCTCAATCTGCTCGGCTGTCTGAAACCGCCGGAGCAGGTCATAACAGCGTTCTTTGTTGAGCACACCGGGGGCGGAAAATTTCCTGTCGGGCGGATTTTCCAGATAGCCGAGGACAAAATGGAACGAGCGGGTTTGACCGGCCTCCAGCGTCAGCCGCAGGTGGTGAGAGCCGACCGGTGCCCAGCCGTGGGCGATGCTGTCAGAAGACGTTCGCCGCAGCACGACTTCCGGACAGCCGTAATCATTCATATTACCCAGAAACGCGTCGCGGCTGGTGTCAAATCCGACAACCGGCTCGCTGCAGGCAAAAAAGGCATAATGGTTGCGGCGTTCCCGGTACTCGGTTTTGTGGTAAATCACGCTGCCTTCGACTTCGACTTCGCCGGTGTTCCAGTTTCGCTGAAAATTAGTCGCATCGTCCCAGGCATTCCACAGGCAAAACTCCGCATAACTGAAGAGGTCAATGGTTTTTTTGCGTCGGGTGTGGTTAGTCAGCTGGACCGCCCACACCTCTGCATCCTCATCGACCGGCACAAAATAGGTTGTTCGGGCTTCGAGCCCTGCAAGCCGGCCGGTAATCACGGTATAACCGAGGCCGTGACGGCACTGGTAAAAATCCAGCGCACGGCGCATCGGCTTAAAGCTCGGGTTCCAGGTGTTTCGCCCGTCGCACAGATACAGATAGCGGCCGGGATTGTCTTTGGGCACCGCATTGTAAGAATAACGGGTAATCCGCCGCAGCCGGGCATCGCGGTAGAAACTGTAGCCGCCGGCCGTATTCGAGATAATCCCCAGATAATCCTGAAATCCCAGGTAGTTTATCCACGGCAGGGGTGTGTCGGGACGCGTGATGACATATTCCCGAGCCGCCTCGTCAAAAAAACCGTACTTGGATGCTGTCTCCATTTTGCTGTCCCGCCTGCTTGTGCTGTTTTTGCTGTTCGGCGTGTTCTCTGTTGTCTAAAATATTTGCTTTTAGGTTTTCTGTAAAGAGTAAATTCTGCAAAAATAAAAAAAGGGCCTGCCTATTCCGCAGGCCCCGTTCTCCTATTCCTCACCGCTCGACTCAGCCCTAACGACTACGGATAAAATCCCTCCGCCAGCCAGTTCTGAGCCATCAGGGCAAAGTCCGCCAAATCGACGCGGCAGTAAGATGTGCCGGTGTTGTCCACATTGAAGTTGCTGCCCGGGAAGTCCGTATAGATGCAGCCGGGTTTGCCCGTCAGGTTGTAGTATTCCTGAGCAATGGTCTCCGATGTCAGCACATAGTTGTACACCCGCAGGTTGTCAATCAGCCCGTTGAAGTACCGATGGATGCCGCCCTGCGTATCCTGCGGCGATGCCCCGATGAGCATTCCGTTAACCCACGGCAGGAAGGTGCTGCTGACGGCACTGCCGGAGGTGGCGATGAGACTGCCGTCCACATACACCCGCATAATGTCATCCATCGCCCAGGTCGCCGCAATCATATGCCACTGTCCGTCGCCGGCCATGTTGAAGTTGTTCACCCATGTCGGCCGCCAGGACACCCAGGTTACCTGAGCCGTCTCACCCAGCACAAGGGCTCGGGCGTTGGTATAGGTGGAATCCAAATCCGACTCCACAGCCAATTCGAAGGCTGTATGCGGCCAGCCGTCTCCGTGATTCCAGCCGGACAAAATCGCCGCCACCTTGCTGTAGGGCTCCCCGCCGGGAACGGAATTGACCTTCACCCAGCAGACGACCGACCCTCTGTCCAGGCCGCCGCCGATGCCGCCGGCATCCAGCAGACTGGCCTTCGGGAAGCCGTTGTTGCCCAGCGTGACATACTGATTAAGGCCGTTCAAAGACAGGGCCTGCCCGCCGCCGATACCCGCTGCAAAGGTCGGGCTGCCGACGCCGGTGCCGTTGATGCCGTGGCCGCTGCTGTCGTTCAGATTGCCGTCAAACAGATATTCAGCCACCTTGCGTTCCACAACCAGCGTCACGACATTGGAATAAACATCCGGAAAACTGCCGCCGCCGGACTGGGTCGCTGCATTCCAGATACGGCAGTAGTAGTAGGCCTGATAGGCCTTGTTCGCCGAGGGGATTGTCAGGGTGGGGCTGTTTCCGCCGATTGAAGCACTGATGGCTGTATCGGAAGCGTCAATCACACCGTCCTGCGAGAAGTACCACTGATAACTGGGCGTCGTAACACTTTGAACGGTGACCGTAAACTGCGGGTTGGGACCGCCGATTACATAACGGGTGCTGACCGGCTGAGCCGTAATGACCGGCAGCGTGCTGAGCGTGTTAAAAGACCAAATGGGCCCGACAATATTGTTCGGATCCACCGCCTCCAGCGTGCTGACGCCGACGGTAAAGGTTTGTTCAAATCCTTCGACGGCTTCCACAACCGCCCAGCGGAACGTGCTGTTAATCGGAAGAAGCACAGGCCCATACTGGGATTCGGTCGTGCTCAGGCCCGGGTCCACACCGGTTCTGCCGTGATAATACAGATTGGGGTCATTGAGCGTCTTGCTCATAAAGACATATTCATCCACAATCAGCGGATTGACTTCGTATTGTCCATTGGGGTCCCCTCCCGGCCTCCACTTCAGAAGAGCATTGACGAAGTTGGGATTGGCGGCAAATTCCTGTTCCACGGAGGGATTGCGGGGCCCGTATTCATCCACCAGCCCTTCCGGCCAGATCCACACATTGTCAATATAAATCGTAGTGCTTCCGGTGGTAGCGGTATTGATGCCGAAGCCGATATTGGCGCCCCAGCCGCCGATAGCATTGATGATGGAGTTTCGCGTTTCCTCATCCATCGTAAACACATACCGGTGGGGCAAACCGTCCACAATCAGCGGCTGCCACATATACAGATTCCAGCCGCCGCTCGGGGCCGCCGTATTATGAATAAACCCCAATTCACACCATCCGCCTGCCACTTCCGACGCGACAGCCGTGACATCTACGGAAATGACACACTGAGGGGACAAAATGGCTTGAATCCAGGGGTTGTCCAGCGTGTTGCCGTTGTCAAACAGGGGCAGTTGGACTGTAGCGCCCCAGCCGCCGTCGGCATCCACACATTTTAAGGAATGAGTTCCCCGCGTAGCCGCCACCGCCGGCAGAAGGGTGTCGGAAATGGCCAGACCGCCGTTAAACCAGTGGTCATATCGATAGGGTGTAAAACCGGTGTCCGGGCCGCTTTCAAAATCTCCAACCAAAATCGGGTCCATCGCAAAACCGATGGACGAAAAAAGAAGGCCGAATCCTAAACATACCATAAACCATTTTCTTTTCATCTGCTTCCCCTTTCCCTTTTATCTTTTCATAAATCCGAGGATACTCTTTCAGTATTTTCCCCTTAATTCCAGACGCGGCTGTTCGAACAGACACCAGTCATAACTGATGTTGTCGCCGCCGTCGGTCGCAGCGAGAGTTAAAAATCGTTCCTCCGGACGAATTTCAACATCGATTCTCTGAATCGATGCCTGCTGATGAGGATTGAGATGATGAAACCGCACCTGACCGTCCACCAGCACCCAGAATTCATTGGCCATTTGAGCCAGCGCATTGGCCGAAACGCCGCAGCGGGCGGTAAAGCGGACAATTTCCAGATTCGGATACTGCCGCCGCAGGGCGTCCAGGTCAAACGTAATGCCGGCGTTGGAATGAATCACCAAAACGGAAGAGGGCGTTCGGGACGGCTCCAGCGACACTTCCATCGGCTGGCCTTTCAGGAGCTCCTGATTGTCGCCGAGGCGTGCGGTGTAAATAATCGGCTGGGTGAGGATATCCGCCCAGTACTCACCGGCCGTTCCCGGAAAACCGCCGAAGGTATGCCCGGCTGAAGACACCTGCACCGGCCCCTGACTGCCGTTGGGAACAAACACCCCGTCCACAACCGGAAGAGCCGAAACCGGATGATAAGTTCCCGAACCGCTTCGGATATAGCCCTGCTCGGCCTCCGAATGAACCTGTCCTGTAGCCGGATCGATTCCCATCGGGGACCGAACGGACTCTCTGCCGCTGCCTCCGGCGGCCAGGTTCGCCAAATCCAAATAAGTCTGTCCGTACCAGACGGACTGCTCCTGCGAGGAAATCTTTCGGGCAAAATACAATTCCTTAAACTCCGCAGGCCGGATTTTTCCATCCGGTTCAACCCGACGCGCCTGGGCCGTCTCAAGAATTTCACTGGTCTGCGGGGTGCCCTGTACGCCGGCTACGAGATTCACTTTGCCCTTCATCACGTGCACCTCGGCCTGGCCGCCGCTGCGTACCTCCAGCCCGAATTCCGTCCCCAAATCCACCACGCGCGAACCCGGACAATCAATCGTAAATCCGATGGCGGTATTGGGGACAGAGGCAAAGGCCTTTCCGTTGAACAGACGCATCTGGTTTTCTGAAAGCAGCTTAAACCGGGCGGGCCCCTCCAGCACCACTTCCGCCCCGGAATCAAACCGAATCGAAACAAACCCGCTGACCAAATCCTTCGGACGCACGGAAAGGCGGTCCCCCGGCTGAAGAGGAGTCTGATTGTAAGCCCAGCGGGCATTGACCGAATCGGCCAGGGTCGCCACCGCCGGCGAAGCAAAAAACTGCGCATACACCACAATAAAAAGCATTGCCGCAACGGAAACCGCTATTCCAAACAACGACAGACGGCTGACGCGGCGTCTCGAAGGTGTCAGGGCGGTCATGGGCTCCGAAACGGCCGGTTCCGCCGGACGTTCCACCGGCACCAGCTCCGCCGTCTGTTCGTGCCGGGCCAGCTGCTGCCACAGCTGCGCATCCAAAACCTCTTCCGTCGAAGCGGCGGTCTGCGGGGCGTGTTCCAGAAGGGTCCGAAGATGCGTATGAATCTGCAGAAACTCCACGTAATACCGGCGAACCGGAGGATGCTCGATAATCAGACGCTCCAGCTCGCGGATTTCTTCCTCCTCAATTCGCCCGTCCAGCGACTTGCAGATCAGATACCGCACTCGATAAAAGATTTTTTCCTCTGCGTTCATGGTCGTTCTCCCGCCGCCAGGGTTCGCCGCACACAATTCAGCAGCCAGTCGTTCAGCCGAGCGGTATAACGATAAACAGCATCGATGGACGCGCCGACTTTCTGAGCCACAAGACGGGCACTGGAGCCGTCATAATAGCGCATCCGGATAAACTGCTGATCCTTGTCAGACAGTTTATTCAGGCAGTTTCGCAGGGCCTGAAGCCGGTCCTGACTCTGCTCCTGCACCTTTTCCGTTTCGGAAATCAGCAGGTCATAGGCCTCTTCGCTCAGACACAGGCGGGAACGTTTGTTCTGTTTTCGGTAATTGAGAATCTGGTATTTGGCGATAGTGACCGCCCAGGAAACGAAGTTGGTTCCCGGTTCAAATTTGTGGAAGTTTTTCCACATCACCGCCGCCGTCTCCTGCATAATGTCATCCGCATCCGAATCATTTGGAACCATGCTGATGATGTAGGCATAGATTCGGGCGTGGTTGGCCGTAAGCAGTTTGACGAACGGCGTTCGGGCCTTCAGAAAATCGGATGTCTTTTCGTTTTCCTGAGTCATCGTTACAATTCCCTGCGATATTCTGCAGTCCGTCTTTCACACCCGCCCCTTCTGCAATAGCCGCCGAATCAATTTGTCGGCGGTCTTTTTCAAAAACCTTCGTGTTTTTCCAGGAAACCAGACCGCCGGCCGCCGAAGGGAAGAAAAACGGGCTTGCCTGCCAAAAAGCGCGAACAAGCCCGTTTTCACCCTCCCGAATCCTCCCGCTACCGTCTGCGGCGAAGGACGGACAGCCCGCCCAGTCCCAGCAGAACCATAGAAGCAGGTTCCGGAACCAGCACTTTGATGTTGTCAAAGTAGTAAATCGCCATCGCCGGATAAACGGGTTCGCCGGTAATCGGGTCGTTTTCGTTGTTGCCGGTGTTGCTGATAAAGCCGATATTGGCCCAGCCGGTGGCACCGCCCATCTTGGCCATCGCTTCTTCGGAAATCTGGAAAACGAGCGTTTGTGTGCTTCCGATAGCCACATTCTGCCAATCAAAAACGCTCCACATCGTCTGCGCCCAGCCGCTTTCCTCACCGAGACCGGTATTAATCAGCAAACCGATAGAAGCCCAGCCGGCAGGGAAATCATTGGCGTATGTCGTGATGTCCACGGAGACTTTTCCATAGGCGGCCAATTTGGCCTGAGCCGGGGTTCCCAGCAAGGCACCTTCAATCGTATTATCCCATCCTCCAAGGACTTGCGTCATTTTCATCGACCACTCCCCCAGGGTGGCATTGGCCTGTACGGGGGTGGAGGAGTCGCCCGGCCGCCAGCCGCCGGTCCACCAGCCGTCGGTGGAGTTTTCGAAATTGCCGACGACGATGTCGGCCCAGGCGGAGGAGGCCAGAACAAGAGTTAAAAGACACAGAATTGCTTTTGCTTTCATCTTTCCTTCTCCTAAAGAGTTACGATTTGTTTGTGTTTGTTCACGATTCGCCACACTTCACACACACGGGATAAGGGTACTCCTTAAAGCAATAGCCGTAAAAAGGGGCGCTTTGCGCAGATTTTGTGAAAAAACGCTTGTATTTTTTGCTTTTCAGAGATGGCAAAAAATGTATGTATGATGTACAAAAATTGTATATAGAAGATAAAAGCATGGATACATAGACAAATGGAAAGGCGATAATACAAGTCTTATTTGAGTTTTTGGAAAATTTTATGATGTTCACATATTGAACATCAACGGGTTCGGCATTTTGCGGTTTAATCTGTTTCAACGGACATCGGGAGAGATATAATACTCCGAACCCCAGTGCAGAAGAATAGTTTTGGATGAATCGTTCGTGCGGGAATCAGGCATAGGCCAGCCAGGTGATTAAAAATCCAAAAGACAAGTTTCAGGATTGTCAGGCTCAATGACCAATCAGGCCCAATTTAAGAACCGGTATCGGTTGTACATCGATGAATCAGGCGATCACACCTATAACCTGCTGAACGACCCAACTCATCGCTACTTGGCGCTTCTGGGAGTATGGTTTCGAGGAGAAGATTATCTGTCATTTGCGGAGCATCTTGAGGATTTCAAACGTTCCATCTGGGGGTTTCGACCGGACAATCCGGTTATTTTCCATCGTACGGAGATTATTAATCGCAAAGGTCCCTTCGGCCTTCTCTGTCAACCTGAAAAGAGAAAGCAGTTTGACGAAGGCCTGTTGAACCTCGTCCGTCAGGCGCAATTCAAAATGGTCTGTGTGATTATCGACAAGCTGTAACATCTGAACAAATATAAAAGCCCGTTTCATCCTTATCATTACTGCCTGGCTGCCCTGTTGGACCGTTACAGCGGCTGGCTTGTGTATAAGAACGCCGTTGGAGATGTAATAGCCGAATCCCGCGGCAAAGAGGAGGATCTCCAGCTCAAACAGGCTTATCGTCGTGTCTATGAAAGCGGAACTCTGATGTACCCCCATGAACGTCATCAAACGGCGTTAACAAGTCGGGACATCAAGCTGAAAAAGAAAACCGATGATATCGCCGGCCTCCAACTGGCTGATATCTTGGCTCATCCGGTCAAACAGGCCTTTCTTGTCGAAAGAGGGTTAATTGCAGTCTCAGGGGAAACTTTCGGCAAAAAGATATTCGAGGCTGCATGGGACAAATTGAATGTTTGCTCAAGGCAAGGAAAGATAGACGGATATGGTGTAGTGTGGCTTTAAAATGAAAAGCCCCCTTTCGGGGGTCAATTCACGCCAGCCCTTACGGGCTGTCCACCTGCGAAATATCGCATTAATTATTAGTATCGGTTATAAAGAAGAAAAGTTCAAGTCTTTTTTTGAAAACTCATTAGTTGGTTGGTTTGCTGACAGTTCACTAAAAAAGAAGCCGAATCCCATTTTGAAAGTGAGGAAGCTGCCGAAGGGCGGAAGGTTTTTTGAGGCTATTCCAATAGCCACAAATTCGTTTGTGGATACTGAAAGGCAGTTCTGATGTCTACAAAATAGTTTGTCGGTATTGGAGTATCCGCAAAAGTCGGTGAAATGGGCAAAAACGGATAGGGAATTATAGCAAAAACAGGATGGAACGGCGGGAGACGATGTCGCTGATAAGATGGAGGGAAATGGCGAGTTTGTCGAGGCAGATAAGCCGGATTGTATCTGAATAGTCGGCCGCATCGGGGAGGAACTCCTCCAGGGCATTCGGGCAGTTCAGGAACCATTCCTCACGGAAAAGGACCTCCGGACGGGCCGGAAAGACGGCCATATAGAAAATGTCGCTTTCAACCAAGTCCTGAAAGAAATGCGTCCCGAAGGACAGGTCGGGAATCAGATTGCTTCCCTCACAGGCGATTTCGGCCAGCACGGAGACATTGCTGATTTCCGCAAACCGCACCGGCACGCCCAGCGAAGGAGTGCTGGTGCCCCAGCGGCCGGGCCCCAGAAGCAGTACAGATGTCTTTTCGCGGTCTTCAATCGTTCGGTTGAGCCGGCCGATGATACGAGCCACCTCGTATTTTTGGTTCTGCGGACGCTCCAGATAAGGTTCCGGCACCACATAAATAATTCGATGGATGGGCAGCGAGACGCTCGGGCCCATCGTAAAGCCCTCTGTACGGAGAAGAATCTTTTCATCCGGAACCGCCGAGGGCATCCGGACGTCGGCCCGGATGCCTTTGGTCTGCAGCGGCCGACACTGAACCAGGTTGATTCGCAGCTGGCCGTCCTGCGTAAAGTTGACGGTAAACTCAATATCGACCGGATACTGATAGGCGGCCTCGAGCGTTTTCAAGAGCCGCTGCATCAGCTGGGGAAACGGCGTTTCGGCCAGCAGTTTGCGGAAGGTAACCAGATAGTAGCTTTTGGCGTCGGAGCGTCCCGTTTCCTGCAGGCGCCGCATCAGGTATTCATCCGGAGAGAGGATGAAATCGAGGGGCAAATCGAGCGGCTCCGACAAAAGCTCCTGCACATCGATTGCCTTGAGGCGGTTTTCCTGCACATCGAGCAGGTCGATTTTGTGCTGGGAGAAGCGGCCGGCGCCGTCGCGGTCGGCATAGGGCCGCACGAGCGGGTCGTCCAGAGCGATCGTCTGCGGGTAGTCATCCTCCACACGGTCCACGGCGCGGGTGCCCAGTCCGAAGACCAGCCGCAGCATCCCGGCCTTCGGGTCCAGAGAGGCATTCCAGACGAAGGTGTTGTACGAAACGCCCACTCCCGCCATAGCGGGGAAATAGTAATGCCGATGATAAGCACCGGAGACCCGCTGAACCAGCAGGGCCATCTGTTCATCGTGTCCGGCCAGACCCCGCTGGAGCCGATAGGTGAGGGCGTTTTCGTTCATCGTACTGGCAAAAATGCGGCGGACGGCCTCTTCGAAGCGGGCCAGACGCTCATCGGGCTCGCCCTGATTGACCAGGAAAATGCTTTCGTATTTGCCGGCGAAGGCGTTGCCGAAAGAATCCTCCAGCAGACTGCTGGAGCGGACGATAATGGGCGACTGGCCGAAGTATTCCATCATTTCCTGAAACTGCCGGCGGATGGGTTCGGGGAATTTGCCGTGCAGCATTTTGTCCTTCAGTTCGGCGGCGGCGCGGAAGTACCCCTCAGGCGTTTTCTGCTCCATAAAGAGTTTCCACCAGCCGTTTTCGACGATGTAGGTATAGAAAACGTCGGAACCGATGTAGAAGGAGTCATGCGGTTCGAGCCGTTCCTGCCAGTTCTCCGACGGGTCGTTCTGAAGGATGCGTCGGGCGATGAGCATGCCGGCGGTCTTGCCGCCGACGTAGCCGCTGCCGATCAGCCGGCTTTTGACGGCCAGCAGGTCTTCCAGCGTCAGATAGCGTCCGGCCAGCTGTCCGATGCGTTTTTCGCGTCCAACCATCACGCGGCAGATTTGCTCCACCATTCGCCGGACCTCCGGAGCATCCGGCGATTGGCCCCGCAGTTCCTGGGCTTCGAGGAAAAGCCGGTCCCAATAGTCCAGGATGCGTTCGGTGCGCTGCAGGCCCTGTTCAGACAGATGCGAAAACAGCCGCGCGGCGTCCAGACTGCTGCTGAGAGGAATGAACTTTGTTCCCTGCCGAATGTGAGGCAGGTACATCGTGGGCGAATAGCGGCGCCAGACCTTCAGCGGGTGAATATAATCCTGACCCTGCAGATGATAAACATCCAGAAGCAGCTGGGTGGTTTCGCGGATGCGGGCGATGGTATGGAAAGAATGGTGGTTGCGGAGGATGCCGAAATAGGCCAGCGTGTCCAGCTCAAACAGGTACGGACAGGTGACCATAAAGAAGTTGCCGATCATCAGGTCGGTAGCCCAGGCGCTGAGCAGGTCCGACAGACAGTCGAAGACGTAGCAGGCCAGCCGGCCGGCTTCGGAGATAATCTGATGAATGCGGCTGGAGAAACTCTCAAATCCGCCTTCGGCATCCAGTTGGATAATTTGAATGCCGGGATGCTCCGACAGAAGCGGTTCATGATCAGCAAAACGGATATACAGGACACGGTATCCGTCGGCCAGGGCCTTTTCGACAAAGGCGGCGGCATAGCGGCGGTAGTCCTCGATGCGGTCCACCTGCCAGACGACGTTGTCGCCCCAGCGAAGACCGCAGAGGATTTCATCCAGACCGGCCAAACCGGTGCTGATGGAGGCAGCCATCGGATTCTCCTGAAAGGCCGTTATCTTTTCGGCAGGAACGATTATACCCGAAGGACAGAAAACACGAAATCCGAATCTCGAAATCCGAAGCGGTATCTGCAAGCCGGCTTTTTTGAAAAACAAAGCGGATTATTCAAGCCAGGAGGCGGCCAGCATGGCCAAATCCGCCAAATCGACGACGCAGTCGCCGGTGATGTCGGCCGGCAAAGGGCAGGGAACGATGGAAAAGGCCGCATCGCTCGCATCGGAAACGGCCCGATTGCCCGCATTGACGACCCGCACGAGGGCCCGGTCGGACGAAACCAGCGGCACCAGCCAGTCATAGCGACCGCTGCAGCCCTGATTGGGCGGATAGACCGGCTGCCAGGTCAGCCCGCCGTTCAGTGAAAATTCAATCAGCACATCTTCGACGGTCCCCGTCCAGGTCCAGAGCACCGGAACAACCGAGCCGGCGCGAATCGTTTGGGGGCCGTTTGGAGAAAACAGCGTCAGTGAAGAAGCCGGCACCGTCAGAGTTCGGAGAGCCCCGAAATTCTGCCGTCCCCACTGGTTAGGGGCTCCGAAGGTGCTCATATCGCTGCCGCCGTCATAATCGGGTGAGTTGGCTGCAATCGAAGCGGACGGGTCGGCCTCCAGGCGGAAGACCTCGTCGCTGCCGATGCCTGCGGCGGGGCTGACTCCCTCTCCGGCCGGGCCGAAAACGACTGTGCCGGCGGCATTGCGGATTCGCAACTGCCAGTTGGAACTGCTGACGGGAAAGCCCGACGGTTCGATATAAACCCCATCGGCTCCGTCAGCGGCCTGCACGTGAATCCACCAGTCCCCCGCCGCCGGATTGTATCCGGCATCTGTAGGAAGGTCTTCACCGACGGTGATAATCGTGCCGGCACGCAGATCGGACCAGAGAGGATGATTGGTCAGGTCGAGGGTCTCATCGAGCACCCCGTTTTCATAGATATCCAGCTTCCAGCCGCGCAGGTCGAGATGGTCCTGAATAACAACCAGCTCGAACCAGTCGCCGCCGTTGCCGGGCACACGCCCCCAGAATGTATCGCAGGCATACCCGCCGCCCGCATCGGCGGCCGCATTGCCCCCGCCCAGATAAGAGTCGGAAGCAACGGCATTGTACTCATTCAAAATCACCGGAGCTGAAACAGCACAGAATGTAGCCACCATGAAAAGAAAAAAATAAACCGCTGATTGAAAACCTTTCATCGGAGTTTCCTCTCAAAACGCCTCATCGCCGACAAACCCCCATTTCGGATATTGCCTGTCATCGATGCTACTATACAAAAACAGAGACGCTTTTTCAAGAAAAAAACCCGCTTTACAGGCCGATGAAAAACGCTTTATCTTTGCGGTGATGACAAAAGCTGCCGGATTTCCTTATTGATTCGCAGGGAGCACCAGGGTTTTCCGCACATCGTGCAGTAGTCGTCCTGCGTGGCCTCCTGACGGATGCGGCTGTGAGCGCAGGCCTCCTCGTACATCGCCCATGCGGTTTTGGGGTCAAGGGCGTTGTCCAGATGCTCCTTCCAGTTGAGGGCGGCGCGGGCTTCGCTGAGCCGGCGGTCACGCTCGACGGCGGCGGGCAGCCCGCGTGCTACATCGGCGGCGTGCGCGGCGATTTTGGCGGCAACGACACCCTGCCGAACGTCGTTGACATCCGGCAGCCCCAGATGCTCCCGCGGCGTCACGTAGCACAAAAACGAAGCGCCGTAGTAGGCCGCCGCTGTGCCGCCGATGGCGCTGGTGATGTGGTCATAGCCGGGGGCGCTGTCGGTTACCAGCGGGCCGAGCACATAGAACGGAGCCCCTTTGCAGAGCTGCTGCTGGAGCTCCATATTGTACTGAATCTGGTTGAAGGGGACATGGCCGGGGCCTTCAACCATCACCTGACAGCCCTGGTCCCAGGCCCGCTGGGTCAGCTCGCCCAGCGTCCGCAGCTCGGCAATCTGGGCGGCATCGGTGGCATCGGCTCCGCAGCCCGGACGAAGGCCGTCGCCCAGCGAAAAACAGACGTCATATTCCCGCATGATTGCACACAGTTCGTCGAACAGTTCATAGAGCGGGTTTTGGCGGTTGTGATAGAGCATCCATTTGGCCAGCAGGGCTCCGCCGCGGCTGACAATGCCGCACACCCGCGAGCCCAGCAGTTCGAGGTGTTCGCGGAGGATGCCAGCGTGGATGGTGAAGAAATCGACGCCCTGGGCGGCCTGCTTTTCGATGATTTTCAGGATGGTGTCGGGTGTGATGTCCTCCACATCGCGGCCGACGATGACTTCATAGATAGGCACAGTTCCGAACGGCACGGGGCATTCGGCCAGAAGGCGCGTGCGGATTTCATCCAGGTCGCCGCCGGTGCTCAAATCCATAACCGCATCAGCGCCGGCCTCGAGGGCGGTTTTTAATTTCTCAATTTCCTGCTGCAAATCGGAGCGGACGCTGCTGCATCCGATGTTGGCGTTGATTTTGGTGCTGACGGCCCGACCGATGCCGGCGGGAATGAGATTGCGCGACAGGTGTACCCGGTTGGCCGGAATCACCAGCCGGCCGGCGGCGGTTTCTTCCCGAACAATCTCCGGACGCAATCCCTCTTTTTGTGCGACAATTTTCATCGCCTCTGTAATCCGTCCCGCCCGCGCTTCCTGTAATTGTGTGGCCATATTTGCTCCGATTTTTGATTCTTCTCCGCGGGAAACGAACACAGAAGGGAACTTCTGAAAGGCCGCTTCCCTACGCAGGTCTCCGCCATCAGCGGTTTGCCTGATCAGGTTCGAAGGGTTTTTCTCAGGTCATTTCTTTTTTTTATGACCACCCCCAGCGAACCGAAGTATTATACGAATAAAGAGAAGAAAGGTCAAAAAAAGATTTTCAGATTCCTATTGTCAACCGGAAAGGTCGTGATACAATTTTGAAGCGTTCGGGTATGTTTTTCCGAATGAAAGACAAGAAAGGAGCCCGAAGATGACCATTCAGCGATGCATCTGTTTGTTGACGGCGATTGTGCTGGCAGGATGTTCGGCCAGCCCTCCGCAGGCAGGCCAGCGGGAAATGCTTCTGGCGGACGTGCAGGAGGCAATTGCCGACTTCAAACGGGCTGACCCGACCCTGCGGAGTTATTTCGAGCGTTCCGCCGGCTATGCCGTCCTGCCGAAGGTGGCCAAAGGGGCCTTTCTGCTCGGCGGGGCCTACGGACGCGGGATGGTGTTTGAAAAAGGCGGCCGCTTTCTCGGCTACTGCGATATGAAGCAGGCAACGCTGGGCTTTTCGTTCGGGGGAGAATACTTCCGCGAAGTCATCTTCTTCCGCTATCCGCAGGATTTGCGGATTTTTACGGAGGGCAATTTTACCCTGTCGGCCCAGGCGACGGCGACGGCGGTTTCGGTCGGTGCGGCGGCCAAAGCCGATTATCAGGACGGGATGGCGGTCTTTGTGCTGGCGGATACGGGGCTGATGGTGGATGTGTCCATCGGCGGTCAGCGGTTTGAATTTGAATCGGCCCCGCGTCTGATGAATTAGCCGCCGGTTTTACTGCGCCAGTGCGGCAACGAAAGGCAGGTCACGGAAGCGGCCCTGATAATCCAGCCCGTACCCAATCACAAAACAATCTTCAATAGCCAGACCCAGAAAATCGATTGCCGCCGGTTTGCAATGCCGGATTTTCTTTTCGAGAAGGACACAGGTTTTGACATCGGCGGGCCCGCAGGTATTCAGCCACTCCTGAACAGCCGCCAGGGTTAGCCCCGTATCGTAAATGTCATCAATCAAAAGAACCTTTCGGCCGCAAATCTTGCCGGCCAGGCCGAGATGCCCCTGCAGCCGGACGGTTCCGCTGGATTGCGTGGTGCCGCGATAACTGGAGGCGCTCAGATATTCGACCTGCACAGGGAAGCGCACTTGTCTGAGTAAATCCGAAGCAAAGATTCGAGCCCCCTCAAGAATCACCAGAGCCAGAACCTTGTCGGTGTCCGCATAGGCGGCATTCAACTCGGAGGCCAGACGCTCAACGGTTTGGGCCAGCTGTTCGGCGGAGATGAGGATGCGCTCGTACGGTTTGGACTCGTCGGCGGTCACGGTCGGCCTTTCAAAATCTGCAGCGAGCCGCGGCTGTATCCGGTTCGGCGGTCCGTGGTGAGAACCTCTGCGCCGGTCTCGGTAATCAGCACATCATCCTCCAGACGAATGCCGAAACGTCCGGGCAGGTAAATGCCGGGTTCGATGGTAATGACCTGTCCGGCTTTGAGGCGGGTTTTCTTGTCCAGCGGGGTCAGATACGGCATTTCGTGCACCTCCAGTCCCAGTCCGTGGCCGGTGCCGTGACCGTACACAGGGAAGCCGGACCGCTGAATCACTTCCCGGGCGGCGGCATCCGCCTCCACCGCCGGGACGCCGTCGCGAAGTTTGGCGATGGCGGCCTGCTGGGCGGCATACACGGTCTCCCAGGCCCGCCGGTACTCGCCGGAAACCTTGTTCCAGCCGAAACTGCGGGTGATATCGCAGGTGTAGCCGTCAAGACTGACGCCGAAGTCAATCAGGATGGTATCGTGTGCACGGAGTTTGCGTCCGGAGGGCTGGTGGTGGTTGCGGGAGCCGTTGGGACCGAAGGCGATGATGGTGTCAAAACCGGGGCGGGCGCCGCGCATGCGCATCTGGTATTCGAGATGCGCCGTCAGCTGCTGTTCGGTCATTCCCGTCCGCAGCGATTTAAGGGCTGCATCGAGGCACTTCCAGGCGATTTGTGCGGCCCTGCGGATGGTTTGGATTTCGGCGGGCATTTTTATCAGGCGAATCTGCTCGACGGCGCTGTCGGCACAGACAACGGCGGTCCCGAGCGGATGAAGCGCCTTGCGGATGCGCATCAGGGTTCCGACGGGGATGGTTTTTTCCACGGCCAGACGGCGGATTTTGCCGTGCCGTTTGACCTCCTCGGCCAGGGCGTCGGTGATGGTTTTTTTCCGCTCGACGATTCGGCAGCCCAGACATTCCCCTATCGCCTGTTCCGTATAGCGGCTGTCGGTCAGCAGAATCGAGGCCTTCTCTGTGACCAAAACCCAGCTGTCGTGGCCGGAAAAATTGGTGATATATCGGACGTTCTCGACCTTGGTCAGGACCAATGCGTCCAGGTCCTTCTCCCGCAGAAATCCGCGCAGCTGTTTGAGACGGCGTTGAATCAGTTTTTTGTCCATAGCATAATTTCCAGGGTGAAAAATAGGGTTAAACCGGCAGTAAAATACCGGTTTCGGCCGGAAATGGCAAAAAGATTTTTTCACCGTCATCGCAGGCGTTTATTTCGTATATTTTCTATGTAGAGAGATATGCGGTTCCCCAAGTCGGGGTTTTGAGAAGCAATCTCCTCTCCTGTCTTTTCCATGGCATGGACGCTCCGTCGGGGCGGCAGTCCGTCGGCCGGGCCGCCGCCCCGGTTTTTTTCATCATCCCCCTTTTTTATCGGCCCTCGGAAAGACAGATACACCCTACGGCCGGCACGCATCCGGATTGTTGTAGCCGCAGGCCATCCATTGGGAGGCAAAGACGGCAAAATCCGCCAGGTCCACCCTGCAGTCGCCGGTGGCATCCATTGTCGGCCTGTTCACACAAATCGGCGGCACAACCGGCGGGTCCTCCGGGTCCGGTCCTGAGGTGCTGCTCAGACTGGCAAAGGCCGTCCCGCCGTCAAAGCCCAGATTGATCCGGCCCCCGTTGGGGTTCGGCTCATATTTGACGCCGTCCTCCGGGTCGCCCTTGTCTATGCAGGGACTTGTTTGGCTGTCGTTAACCCATTGCTGAGCGGCGGAATCCCAGCGGCCGTATTGAGACAGCAGCGTATAATCTCCGGCCGTCCAGACAGTATCATTCCATTGGCCCCGCGCCGCAAAGAGCGGGTTGGCATACATATCTCCCGTTTTGGCGTAGTTGTTGTAAAAATTGCCGCCGGCATTCTGCCAGAAGCAGTTATAGCGGTTCTCCGCAGGCCCGTAAATCCCTTTGCCTCCGTTGTAGGCAAGGATGTTGTTCTTCACGATGCCGTTGCAGTGTATCACAGCATGTCCTTTGTTTTCGGCGATTGTGTTGTTGATGACGGATGTGCACGAATAGACGCCGTCGGACTGGCTGCCGACAATCAGATTGTTTCGGACAGTCCCTGCAAACTCCGAGACGCCGCGGCCGCCGCTACCGGAAATGGTGTTTTCCCGAAGCTGCTGGGAACCGCCGCTGACGCCGTGGGAGCGGCTGCCGGAAATCACATTGTGATGAATATCCGCACTGCAGCCGGTCACACCGGTGCCGTTGTCCAGAATCGTATTCTCAAAAATCTCACCCGTGCAGGCATTTAAACCGGCGATTTTGTTTTGGGTGATTTGGTTGTTTCGGACGGCGCCGCTGCACGAAGAAAGCCCCGACCCTGCATTGCCGGAAACGGTGTTTTCGTAAATCATTCCGGAGCACAAACTGATTCCGTGTCCCTGATTGCCGGAAATTTGGTTGAAGGAAATCTCCCCGCCGGAGCAGCTGGCCACACCATCGGAACGATTCTTTTCAATTCGATTGTTTCGGACGGCGCCGGACGCCTGAGCAATCCCCCGGCCCCTGTTGTCAGAGACTGTATTGCCGACAACATCCCCTGTACAAAGAACAATGCCTTCTTTGTTTCTGTCGATGATGTTCTCTTCGAGGGTCCCTCGATGATTGTAAACCCCGATGCCCAAATTGGTTGAAATCGTATTGTTTTTGACTCGGCCGGAACCATTTTGAACGGCATGACCCCAGTTGAGGGTTATCTGATTCCCCTCCAGGTCGCCGCCGCCGGATACTCCAAACCGATTTTTCTGAATCGTATTTCCGGACAGATAGGGCAGCGAATCATACATACACAGCACACCGTATTCAAATCCGGAAATCGTATTGCCGAGAATCATCGGGGCAGTGTTGGCACACAGAATTCCTTGGCCGGAGAAGACAATTCTTTTGCCGTAGATGTCCCTTCCGTTTTGCCAGACCACGATGTCGCCGTAAACGGCCGGAGAGTCCTGGTCTTCCTGTGCTGTGCAGACGGCAAACTCCTCACCGGTCAAAAGGTTTTTGCCGTAGATGTCGGAATTGTACCAATATCCTTCTCCGTTTCGCCAGTCTTGCCAGACCACGATG
>Ga0209204_1001429_pt1 | contig 22315 bp, 20 predicted proteins | sample AD_JPNMR2_MetaG_FD_184425 | JGI IMG/M metagenome (GOLD analysis project Ga0209204, IMG submission 184425) | Active sludge microbial communities of municipal wastewater-treating anaerobic digesters from Japan - AD_JPNMR2_MetaG (SPAdes) (version 2) | ecosystem: Engineered > Bioreactor > Anaerobic...
GGGAGGAAATATGAAGGGCTTGTTGTATAATATCACTTGAAAACGTTTTCGTAGAGGTTTTCACAAAACGTGGTTCGTTCTGCCCCCGTGGAGGTGCACAGATTGGCAGCCAATCAAGTTACAGTAAGAGATGTGGCTCAAAAAGCTGGAGTTTCCATCAGCACCGTCTCCCGCGTGCTCACCGGCAGTGCCCGGGTCTCCCCTGAACTGCGCCAGCGGGTAATCGACGCGGTGGAAGAGCTGGGTTACCGTCCCAACGCTTTAGCCCGGGGGCTGCGTATGCGGCGTACGGCGGTGATCGGCCTGCTCATACCGGACATCTCCAACCCCTTCTTTGGGCAGCTGGCCCGGGTGGTGGAAGATGCGGCCAACAACCGGGGGTATTCCATACTGCTCTGCAACAGTCAAAACAGCCGTGCCAGGGAAGTCCAGTATTTGGATCTCCTCCGCCAGCAGCAGGTGGACGGGGTCCTGGTGGTCACTTCTGGAGCCATGGGCGAGGAGCTGGAGGAGTTCTTCAAGCTCACGGGAGCCGCGGTGCTGGCTCTGGACCGGCGCATCCCCCAGTTCAAAGGCCCCTGGATCGGCGGAGACCCCTACCCAGGGGCGCGCCAGGCTGTTCAGCATCTTTTGGACTTGGGACACCGCAACATCGGCCTGGTGAGGGGTGTTGAGGGCAACATCAGCAGCGATGAACGCTACAAAGCCCTGAACAGGGCGTTGGTGGAGGCTGGCCTTCCCGAGGAGCGCTGGACCTGGGTGGGGGAATACACCTTGGAAACGGGGATTGCCGCCGGGCTGGCCCTGGCGGAGCTGCCTGCGCAAAAGCGCCCCACCGCGGTGATTGCCACCAGCGAATTCAGCGCCTACGGTCTCATTGAGGGAGTATCCCGCCACGGGATTTCCGTACCGGATCAGCTGTCTGTAGTGGGCTATGATAACACAGCCTTTGCCGAGGTCTTCCGGCCAGCCCTGACGGTGATCGCCCAGCCCATTGAGGAGATGGGCGAGCTGGCTGTGGACTTCATTCTGCGCATGATCAACAACGCCGAGCAGGACGAGCAGCTGCCCCCCGTGGCGCCAGTTGCTGGTATGAGGCCCCCCGCCGCGGTGAAAGAAGCGGTGGAAGATGCGGTCTTGCCCACCTACTTGGTGATCCGGAGCAGTACCGCGCCGGCCCGACCCGTATCGTCATCCTAGCCAGTGGTTGGGCAGCATCGGCACTGGGAATGTTCTCCCAGGTGGGAAATTTCCCAGTTCTTTAGGCAGGATTTTGCAGGTCGGTATGGAATCATCCAACTCACCTAACGTATGTAACGGGTTACACAAAATGTAACGGGAGAATCAGAACTTTGTCAACCATTTACGAGATTGCCAAAAAATTGGGTGTTTCCACCGCCACTGTCTCCAGAGCCTTGAACAACAAGGGCTATGTACGCAAGGAACTGAAGCAGCGGATCCTGGCCACCGCGGAAGAGCTGGGCTATGTCCCCAATTCCCTGGCCAAGAGTCTGGCCAGCGGGCTGACTAAGGTAATCTGCCTGATCGTTCCCGACCTAGCCAATGTCTTTTTTGCCCTCGTGGCCCGGGGCGTGGAAGATATCGCCTATGACCACGGTTACAGCCTGATCATCTGCAATACGGATGGTCTAGAGGATAAAGAACGCAAGTATGTGCGGATTGCTCGGGAGAGGAAGGCGGACGGGATCATTTTCATCGGCAGCCTCATGAGCAGAAGCTATCTGACGGAGCTGGTGGAGGCGGGGATCCCCATGGTCATCGCCGACCGCTATGTGGACGGCCTCCATGTGGACATGGTGATCAACGACAATCTCAAGGGAGCCAAAGCTGCCGTCAACCACCTCATCCGCCTGGGGCATCAAGCCATTGCCACCATCCGCGGCCCGCAGAACACCCAAACAGCCGTGGACAGGTACTTGGGCTATGTGGAAGCTATGCACGAGCACTTCCTGGATATCCGGCCCGAGTGGGTGCGGGATGGCGATTACAAAGAGCGCAGCGGCTATGTACAGACGCAGCGGCTGTTAGCTCTCAAGGAGCGTCCCACGGCCATTTTTGCTGCCAACGATCTCATGGCTCTGGGTGCCCTCACCGCCATTGAAGAGGCAGGTTTGCGGGTTCCCCAGGATCTAGCAGTTGTGGGTTACGATGATATTCCCCTGGCGGCGCAGGTTCGCCCGAGGCTAACCACCGTTGCCCAACCGAAGTATGAGTTGGGGCAGCAAGCTATGGAGCGGCTGATCTGGCGCCTGAACAACGCCGAAGTGGAGAAAAAGGCGGAGATCATAGTGCTCCAGCCGCGCCTAGTTGTCCGCGAATCCAGCCTGGCCGGGAGTATCAGAAGTGTTCAGAGCGTTCAAGGGAGGTGATGCGCTGGAGTCAGCCGTAGCTTTGTTCCGCCAAGAGTCTGAGCTGAAGAATAAATGCGAGGAGGATATGCCGTGAATAAGAAACTCGTAGTGGTTTTCAGTCTAGCTTTGGTTCTGCTGATGAGCACTGCAGTTCTGGCCCAGCCCATCCGGGTAGCCCTGGTTCTCTCCGGCTTCCTGGGCGACCAGTCCTTTAACGACAGCGCCTACCAAGGCCTGCAGCGCGCCATCGAGGATTTCGGCATTGAAGTGCGGGTACTGGAGTCGGGCAACCCGGCCGACTGGGAGCAGAACCTGGTGGCCATGGCCGATGCCGGTTATGATCTGGTGATCGCCAGCTCCACCCAGTTCCAGGAGATCTTGGACCGCAACGCCGGCTATTTCCCCAACACCAAGTTCGGGATCATTGACGGTGTCGTGGAGCAGCCCAACGTAGTTTCCGCTGTGTTTGCCCAGAACGAAGGTTCCTTCCTGGCCGGCGCTGTGGCGGCCATGTGGACCCAGATGGATCACCTGCCCGGCGTCAACAGCGAGAAGATCATCGGCTGGGTAGGGGCATGGATATCCCCGTTCTCCACGACTTCCTCGTGGGCTACAAACAGGGCGCCGCTTACATCGATCCTGAGATCCAAGTGCTCGTGGCCTTCGCCGGCAGCTTCAGCGATCCGGTGCGGGGTAAAGAGCTCACCCTTTCCCAGTATGAGCAGGGTGCAGACGTGGTGATGAACGTGGCCAGCGGTACCGGCAATGGTATTCTGGAAGCTGCCTATGAGGAAGGCAAATACGCCATCGGTGTCGACTTGGATCAGGACGGCATCTATCCTGGCTCCATCGTTACCAGCATGCTCAAGCGGGTTGACCAGGCGGCCTACCTCATGGTGCAGAAAGTTGTGGACGGCACCTGGCAGGGTGGCGAAGTTCTCTACATGGACATTGCCAACGGCGGTGTCAGCCTCACCGATATGTCCGTCATGCGGGGAGTCCTCGGAGACGATTTCCCCATGGAGATCCTGGACAAGGTCGCCGAGCTGACCGAGAAGGTTAAGGCCGGCGAAATCGTTGTGGAGACCTACGAGGGCTTCAGGAGGAACTAACAGTGAGTTCAGGCCCGGGATTTTCCCGGGCCTGACTAGGAGGAAGGGCAGATGGAACCAATCGTAAAAATGACCGGGATCGTCAAACAGTTCCCGAATGTGCTGGCCCTGAAGGGTGTGGACTTCTCGGTGGAGAAGGGGGAGGTCCATTCCCTGGTGGGCGAAAACGGAGCCGGCAAATCCACCCTGATGAACATCCTCTACGGAGTTCTCCAGCCCGATCTGGGCGAGATCTACGTCCGCGGTCAGAAGCAGGTTATCCACTCCGTCCGGGACGCCATGCACCTGGGCATTGGCATGGTGCACCAGGAGTTCATGCTGGCCCCTTCCATGACCGTTGTGGAGAACATCATCCTGGGCTTTGAACCTAACCGGCGCAGCGTGGTGGATTACGACGCCGCGGCGGAAAAGATTAGGGCACTTTCTGAGGAGTATGGCCTGGCAATCCGCCCGGAAAGCAGGATTATCGACAACTCCGTGGGGGAAGCCCAGCGGGTGGAGATCATCAAAGCCCTCTACCGGGGGGCAGAAGTGCTGATCCTAGATGAACCCACGGCAGTGCTCACTCCCCAGGAAACCGAGGACCTCTTTAAGGTGATCCGCTCCCTCAAGGAGCACGGGAAAACGGTGATTTTCATCTCCCATAAGCTCCAGGAAGTGCTGGCCATTTCCGATCGGATCACGGTCATGCGGGACGGCCGGGTCCAGGGAACGCTGCTGGCCAGTGAAGCCACTAAGGAGAAGATTGCCACGCTCATGGTGGGCCGGGAAGTGTTCCTGAACATCAAAGCGCCCGAAGGAAAGAGGGGCGGTGTTGTCCTGGATGTGCAGGGAGTGTCCGCCCGGGGCAGGCGCAGACTTTCCGATCTCAAGAACGTCTCCTTCCAGGTGCACGCGGGGGAGATCCTGGGGATTGCCGGAGTGGATGGCAACGGCCAAAGTGAGCTGGTTGAGGTGTTAACCGGGCTGCGCCGGGTGGATCAGGGGGATATTTTCGTCTCCGGTACCAAGATCACCAACCTGCCACCTGGTGAAATCCGCGAGCGCGGGGTGTCCCACATCCCAGAAGACCGCAACCGCTCCGGCCTTTGCGCCGAGCTGACGGTGGCGGAGAACCTCGTGGCCACCAAGCTCAAGCGCCCGCCGCTCTCCAAAAACGGCGTGATCCGGGGCCAGGCCGTGCGGGAGCTCGCCAGCAGACTGGTGGAGGAATACGATATCCGCCCGGGTGATTACCGGATTCCCACCCGCAACCTCTCCGGCGGCAACAGGCAGAAGGTAGTGGTGGCCCGGGAGGTCTCGGAGGACGCGCAGCTTCTGATTGCGGCCCATCCCACCCGCGGTGTGGACATCGGTTCCATTGAATTCATTCGTTCCATTCTTATCGCTCAGCGGGAAGAAGGTAAAGCGATTCTCTTGGTATCCGCTGACTTGGAAGAGGTGCTGTCCTTAAGCGATCGCATCGCGGTGATGTATGAAGGTAGAATCGTGGGGATCCTGCCCGCCTCCGAGGCCAATGAGCAGGTCTTGGGCCTGATGATGGCCGGCGGCGAGTACGCAAAGGCCCAGGGAGAGGAGGAGAAGGTAGTTGAAGCTTAATCTGCTGGATCGTCTAGATAAGCTGCAGGCGCCCCTCAATGTGCTGGTGGCGGTCCTTATTGGGTTTATCATCGGCACCGGGCTCATGCTGGTGGAGGGGCACAACATCGGAGAAGCCTACACGGCCCTTTTCAACGGAGCGTTTTCCGGCCGCTTTAACTTCGGCGGTACCCTGGAGCGCTTTGTGCCGCTGCTCCTTTCCGGACTGGCCTTTGCCATCTCCTCGAAGGCTTCGGTGTTCAACGTGGGCGTGGAGGGACAGCTGTATTTCGGTGCCATGGCCGCAGCCTACTTCGGCTACACCATCGTCGGCCTGCCCAGTTTTCTCCACATCACGCTGGTTTTGCTCCTCGCGGGTCTGGCGGGCGCCCTGTGGGCGCTCATCCCAGGCTTTCTGCGGGCGGCTTACCGCGTGAATGAGGTCTGCACCACGATCATGCTCAACTATGTGGCCATCTATTTCACCAGCTACATCGTGAACCACCTGTTTAAGAATCCCCATATCGGCGTGCCGCAAACACCTAACATCCAGGAAAGCGCGCGCCTGGCCCGCATCCTCATGCCCAGCCGGGCCAACATCGGGGTGTACATCGCCCTGGGGATTGTCCTCTTTTTCATCTGGCTCATGGATTACACCACCCTGGGCTACAAGATCAAAACGGTGGGACTCAATCCGCAGTTCGCCACCTACGCCGGTTTCCAAGCCCGCTCCATCATGGTGGGGGCCATGGTCCTCAGCGGTTTCATTGGCGGCATCACCGGGGCCATTCAGGTTTTGGGCATCCACGGCTACTTCTTGGACAACTTCTCCAAAAGCCTGGGCTTTGACGGCATCATGGTCGCCCTCTTGGCCAGGAACAACTTGAAAGTCCTGCCCTTTGTGGCCTTCTTCCTGGCGGCCCTGAAGTCTGGGGCGGTGGGCATGGAGCGCTTCACGGGCATTCCCCGGGAGCTCATCGGGATCATGGAAGCAGTGATCATTCTCTTTGCCGCGGCCGAAGCCATCATCGTCATCAGGCGGCGACTCTCCTACCAGAAGGGAGGGGCGGAAGTTGTTTAGATTCTCCGACGTGCTTACCTTAACCCTTGTGCGGGCCACCATCCGCATGTCCACACCTATTTTGCTCGCGGCCTTGGGTGTGATCGTTACCGAGCTTGCCGCCATCACCAATGTGGGCATCGAGGGCATCATGTTGGTTTCCGCCTTTATGGCCGTGGCGGCGAGCTACTGGTCCGGCAGCTGGATTGTGGGCATTTTGGCCGCTGTGGCCGCGGGCGTTTTGATCGCCGCGCTCATGGCCCTGATTCACCTGCGGTTCAAGGCCAACGTCTTGGTTGCCGGTATTGCCGTGAACATGTTCAGCCTGGCCTTTACCCGCTTCCTACTGGTCAACTGGTTCGGGGTCGCCGGCAGCTTCTACAGTCCCCGGATCTCGCCCATACCCCGCATCAACCTGTCCATCTTGGCAGCCCATCCGGTGCTGGATACCTTGTTCAACAACTACAACCTCATGGACTACCTGGGGATCGTCTTGGTGTTTGTGTTCCACTTCCTGATCTACAAAACGGTCTGGGGACTCAGGCTGCGCTTTACCGGCGTGCACCCGCTGGCGGTGGAAACCGCGGGAGTGAATGTGACGGTGAAGAAACTCCAGGCCCTTTTGATCAGCGGAGTTTTAGGCGGTCTGGCGGGGGCACACCTTTCCCTGGGCTACACTACCCAGTTCATTGAAAACATGACTAACGGCCGCGGGTTCATCGGGGTTGCGGCCATGTATTTCGGAGGCATTTCGCCCATCACCACCTGGCTGGCCAGCCTCTTCTTCGGCTTCACCGAAGGTGTGGGCGCACGCCTGCAGAACCTGGGCTTTCCCTCCCAGTTCATGCTCATGCTGCCTTATGTGGCCACCGTGGTGGCTATCACCTTCAGCATGATCCGCCAGCAGAGAAGGGAAACGGATAAACAGCCATTTTAAGAAGGGGGTTGTGCGTTGAAGACCAAAATCATCCTAGATGTGGATCCTGGACATGATGATGCAGTAGCTATGCTAGTCGCGGCCAAGCACGAGAAACTCGATCTGCGGGGCATCACCGTGGTGGCCGGCAATCAGGTCTTAGAAAAAACCCTGCGCAACGCGCTCAACGTCTGCAGTTTCGCCGGGATCGATGTGCCGGTGTACGCCGGACAGGACCGTCCCTTGTTCAGGGATCAGGTAGTTGCCGATGACATCCATGGCGAAACCGGTTTGGACGGGCCCGAGTTCCCCGAATCCACCAGGCAGCCCGAGGACAAGAGCGCGGTGGATTTCATCATCGAAGAGTGTCTCAAGTACGATAAGGAATTGGTCCTGGTGCCCACCGGTCCCCTGACCAACATCGCCTTGGCTTTGCTGAAGGAGCCCCGGATCAAGCAGGGGATTAAGGAGATTGTGCTCATGGGCGGTGCCTACGGACTGGGGAACCACACTCCCTCCGCGGAGTTCAACATCTTCGTGGACCCGGAGGCTGCCCACATCGTGTTTGAAAGCGGACTGCCCATTACCATGGTGGGGCTGGATCTCACCCATCAGGCCAAGGCGTACCCCGAGGTGGTGGAGCGGATCGCCCAGATCGGCTCACCTGTGGCTGATCTCGTGGTGGAGCTGCTCAAGTTCTTCGGCTACACCTACAAGAGAGTGTTCAACTTCGATGCGCCTCCCCTGCACGATGTGTGCGCGGTGGCCCACGTGATCGATCCCACCTTGATTAAGACCCAAAAGGTACCGGTGATAGTGGAAACCACCCGGGGAGCCTGCTACGGCCGGACCGTGTGCGATTTCTATTTCCGTACCGGCAAACCCGCCAACGTGGATGTGGCCCTGGAGCTCGATCAGGAGCGTTTCTGGGATCTGGTCATCGATACCCTGAAGAAGTATTAGGGTGGTGAGGGCATGACTGATCGTCTGCAGGCTGCCTTAAGGCAGAACCGGGATAAATACATTAGGCTGCTCCAGGAGCTGGTGCGCATTGACACCAGCGTCATCGGCCACGGCATCGAAGGGGGCCGGGAGCTTAAGGGGCAGCAGTTCCTGGCCGAGCAGATCGCGGCCATGGGCGGAACATACGAGTTTCGGGAAGTGAACGAAGAGCTGATCCAGGAAGGTATCCGCAGGTACGGGGAGGGCAATCCCGGTCACAACTACCAAGACCGCCCTAACCTCTTGGGCATTTTCCCGGGAACGGGGGGCGGCAGGTCCCTGGTGCTCAACGGCCATGTGGATACCATGCCCTACGGTGAACGGAAGCTGTGGGCCTTCGATCCCTTCAGCGGTGCCGAGGTGGAGGGAGTCATCCAGGGTTTAGGGACTACCGATATGAAGGGCGGCCTGGCCGCGGCCTTGGCCGCCATCGATTTAGTCAAGTCCGCAGGCCTCAAGCTCAAGGGGGATGTCTTCTTCCAGAGCGTGATCGACGAGGAGGGGGGCGGCAACGGTACCTTGGCCTTTGCGGTACAGGGCTTTAAGGCCGATGGCGCGGTGGTGTGCGAACCCACCGATCTGCACCTGCAGGTGGGTCACATGGGCTTCATCTTCTACAAGTTCTCCTTCCTGGGTAAGGCCATCCATTCCGGACGCAAGTGGGAAGGGGAAAACGCCATTGAGTACGCAGTAAAACTCATGGCCCGCCTCAATGAGCTGGAGCACAAGTGGCTGCTCAAGTACAAGCATCCGCTGCTGCCTCCCCCCACCCTCAATGTGGGGGAAATCCACGGCGGCGATGCGGGATCCACCGTGCCGGCCGAGTGCACATTCAAGATCTGTGTGCACTACTACCCTGGGCTGACCAAGGAGATCATCGAAAACGATATTCTCGCCGCGGTGAGATCCCTGGAAGCGGCGGAGCCGTGGCTGCAGGTCAATCCCATCCAAGTGGAGTGCTACCAGGAAGGCGGGCCCTACGAGATTTCCCAGGACCATCCCCTGGTTAAAACCGCCGCGTCCTTTCTGCCCGAGGGCAAGATCATCACCGCTTCGCCCGCGGGCAATGATGCCCGGCTGCTGCAGAACATTGCGGGGATTCCCACCATTGTCCTGGGACCGGGGAAACCAGAACAGGCCCACAGCATCAATGAATCCATACCTGTGGAAGACTACTTAACCGCAATTCTCCTGTACGCCAATCTGCTGGTTGAGTGGTGCGGCCTAGAAAACGCTTAAGGAGGTTGTTAACATGAAGAAAGTGCTGCTGGTTGGTGAAAGCTGGGAAGTGTTTTCCATCCATCTCAAGGGTTTCGATGCCTTCTTTACGACCAAATACGATGAGGGGGCCAAATGGCTCATCGAGGCGCTGGAGGAAGGCGGCTACCAGGTGGATTACATCCCCAACCACCACGCCCCCAGCAAAGTGCCCACCGATCTCGCTAAACTGAAGGAATACAGCGCAGTGATCCTCAGCGATATCGGGGCCAATACCCTCTTGCTCCATCCCGATACCTTCGAGCGGTCCATAGCTACGCCCAACCGCCTGAAGCTGTTCAGAGAATACGTGGAGCAGGGCGGCGCCTTTGTGATGATCGGCGGCTACATGTCCTTTACCGGCATTGACGGGAAGGCTAAGTACAAAAACTCGCCTGTGGAGGAGATCCTGCCGGTTACCCTGTTGGCCCATGATGACCGGGTGGAAATACCGGAAGGTGTCTATCCTGAGGTGTCTAAGCCGGATCATCCGGTGGTGCAGGGCTTGGATGCCCAGTGGCCCATGCTTCTGGGCTACAACCAGGTGATCGCCAAGGAAGGGGCGGAAGTTTTGGCCGTGGCAGGCGAGGATCCCATTTTGGTGGTGGGTACCTACGGCCAGGGCAAGACCGCGGCCTTCACCTCGGACTGCGCGCCCCATTGGGGTTCCCCGGAGTTCGTGGAGTGGAAGCAGTACAACAAGCTCTGGCAGCAGCTGGTGGACTGGCTCACTAATTAGGAGCTCTAGAGATAATCTTTGTGACGCAAAGCGCCACGCCCGGGGCTTCCCTGGGCGTGGCCTTTCACACTTGAGGGAGTGAGGGATAAGATGGCAGCTTTTTTCCCCGCCGAGGCAGTCAATGACCTGGTGAAAAAACATCTTCCCCAGGTTATCGAGATCAGAAGGCGCATCCACAGCGAACCGGAGTTGGGTTTTAGGGAAGTGAAGACCACCGCCTTGGTGAAGAAACACCTGGCTGAGCTGGGTTTGGAAGTTATGGATTTGGGTGACACCACCGGTGCCGCCGCGATCCTGCGGGGAGGCAAACCGGGTCCTGTGACAGGACTGCGCGCTGATTTGGACGCCCTGCCCATCCAGGAGCAGACAGGCTTGCCTTTCCAGTCCAAAAACGCTGGGGTAATGCATGCCTGCGGGCACGATGGGCACACGGCCATGCTCCTGGGCGCGGCCATGGTGCTTAGGGAGCTGGCAGATGAAGTCCCAGGGACGGTGAAATTCGTCTTCCAGCCCGCGGAAGAGCTGCTGCAGGGTGCCAAGGCCCTCATCGACCGGGGGGTGCTGGCGGATCCCAAACCCGATTTTTTCTACGCCTTCCATGTCTGGCCCAGTCTACCCCTGGGGCACTTCGGGATCAAGCCCGGGCCGGCCATGGCCGGTGCCGCCAGGTTTCAGGCCACTTTCTCCGGCCAGGGGGGCCATGGGGCCAATCCGCACCTGACCGTGGATCCCATTTTGGCTGCGGCCAATTGGGTTACGCTCTTGCAGAGTATCGTGGGCAGGAAGGTGGATCCTGTGGATCCGGCGGTGGTGAGCGTAGGCACGATTCAGGGCGGGACATCCTACAACAGTATCGCCAGTTCCGTTTCCTTGGAGGGCACAGTGCGGGCCGTCACCCCGGGGACAGCTGGGCGTATCGCACGGTGGTTAGAAGAGACCCTGCAAGGTGCAGCCGCGGCCGCAGGCACCGCCTGCGACTTCAACTACCAGGAGCTTTGCCCGCCGGTGCTAAATGACCCTAAGGAGGCGGCCCAGATCCTGGACTTGGTTGGGAGACTCTTTGGACCCGAGCGGGCCCATGCACTGAACCAGCCTTCCATGATCGCCGAAGACTTCGCCTACTTCCTCCAGGAGGCCAAGGGCTGCTTGGTTTTCCTGGGCACCGGTGAAGCAGAGCAGGCCACAGCCCTGCACACCGACACTTTCAACTTTAACGAAGAGGCCCTAAGCCAGGGCATCAGGCTGATGGTGCATTTGGTGTTGGCGAAGGGTTAACCGGCACCCATCATCACCTTACCTTCGTTTGTCGTTTTCCCGCACCGCGGCAATACAGCGTTGACAGCCTGTCCAACTTTTGTTAACATGACGGCGACACCTCCCACCTTTGTGGTTTGCGTGTCAAGGGTGCTCGGGCTTTGGCTTTGGCCAGCAAACCGAGCGTCTGTTCTCTGGAAGGATATTCGTCCCGGACAGAGAAATCGCCCTGTGGAGGGGATTGACAGAGTGAAGCAGGTCTATGGCTACAACTTGACAGATGTTAAGCTCCACAATCGCTTTCTCGTCTACAACACCATCCGCCTGCATGGGCCCATCAGACGGGCTAGCGTGGCGCGGAAGACAAGGCTGACCCGCGCCACCATCACCAACATCATCAACGAATTCATAGAAGAAGGGCTGGTCACAAGTTCACAGCAGGGGGACAGCAGCCACGGCTATCTGCAGATCAACCCCCACGCCTTCAAGATCTGCGCCGTCCATCTCCAAGGAGCCATCGCCAAAGTGGCGGTGCTCACTCCAGATATGGAGTTTTGGGAAAACGACACGGTACCGCTGGATGGTTCCCCCGAAGAGGCCCTGGCTAGAGTCGCTGCCGCGGTTAACTCCTTTAAGGAAAAGTATGATCTCAAGGTGATGGGCGTAGCCGTTTCAGGTGTCGTCGATGCGGGGCGGGCCTTCATTAAGCACTCTGTAACCCTGGGCTGGGAAGACGTGTGCTTGGTGGAGCATCTCCAGCGGTTAGTTGGGATTCCCATGGTTGTTGAACGCAACGCCAATGCTCCCCTCCTCGCGGAAGTCTGGCAGGGTTCTGCAGTGGGGAAAAGCAACGTGGTCTATGTGAACTATGGCAGCGGCATTGGCTGCGGAATCATGATGAACGGTGAGCTTGTGGCCCGGGATGGTCTGGTCACCGGTGAGCTTGGGCATATAACCGTTGATCCTTCGGGCCCCTTCTGCCACTGCGGCAATCAGGGCTGCCTGGAGGCTTTGGTGTCTGTGCCTGCCCTGGTGAGGCAGTGCAAGGCCATCAGCCAGCGCTTTGAGCACATTGACGATGGTGATGTGGAATCTCTCTTTGCTGCTCTTTACGCACAGATCGAACAGGGGGATGAACTTGCCCTCAACCTCCTCAAACGTACGGCGGAATATGTTGGGCTGGCTTTGGCCAACATGATCACCTTGTTCGGACCAGAAGTAGTGGTGTTGGGCAATGGCTTTGTCAAGGCGGGGGAGAAGTTCTGCCAGATGATTGAACGGGCGGTGGAAAGGCGGGTGCTCAAGTCATCTTTGGGTTCCTTCCAGATCGTTCCCACTGCCATCAAATCAGATGCCATTTTAGTGGGGATCAGCTCTCTGGCTATCCGCCACCTGTTTAACGGTTCAACAGTGAATTAAGTAAACTAACTCGTCGCCTCGTTTCCCGCGGAGGGCTCTATCGCAGATTAGCCTTCCCTGGGGAAGCGGGGCATCTTTTTTGCCTACCCCAGCCGTACAGAGAATAATCCTTGGCTTAAGCATAAAATGATTAACAACATCACCGACCTGCGATCGGGCGTGAATTAAGGGGGGACTTTTTGAAGCCGATCAAAAGGATGATTTGTTAAATGTGCTCTGTGGGAAGGACATTAACAAACCCCGTAGAATAAGGGATGTTGTAAAAACGATTAACAAGTGCCCTGATGTACGCAGCAGACCGGGCCCAGTGCTGTTGGCATCCCAGCCCGGTGTAGATGAACCAGTGAACTGTAAGGTCTAGGGGAGTGATTAGAATTAGGACTATTCTAGCCAACGGAACCGTGATCACACCCATACGTGCCCTGCATAGCAGCAGTGTCATCGTTGAAGGCGGTAGGATCGCAGCGGTGCTTCCCAGCGATCAGGTGGAAATGCAAGAGCAGGATCGGGTTATCGATGTTGGAGGCGCTTACATAGCTCCGGGGTTCATCGATATCCACACCCACGGTGCCGGGGGGCACGATTTCATGGATGGTTCGGTGGAGGCCATCATGGAGGCGGCGCGCACCCACCTGCGTTACGGTACCACCACCATCATGCCTACCACCCTAACGTCCGATTTGGATGAGTTGTTTGACACCTTGGATAAGTTCGCCCAGGCCAAGTCCAAGCTCAAGGATGGGCCGAATCTCCACGGGCTGCATCTGGAGGGTCCCTACTTTTCCAGGGAGCAGGCCGGGGCGCAGGATCCCCGGTACATCAAAAATCCCGATCCGGATGAGTATCGCCGGATCGTGGGATACTCCGGCGAGGTCAAGCGCTGGACCATCGCTCCCGAGCTGCCGGGGGCCTTGGAGATGGGGCGCTATCTCTCGGAGCGGGGTATTCTCTGTTCCATGGGCCACACCAATGCGGTCTACGAAGACGTGGTGGCGGCGGTGGAAAATGGGTTCCGGCTGGTAACGCACCTCTATTCAGCCATGTCTGGAGTGAGGCGGATCAACGCCTACCGTTACGCCGGAGTGATCGAAAGCGCCCTGCTCCTGGATGAACTAACCGTGGAAGTGATCGCAGATGGTGTGCATCTGCCCAAGAGCCTGCTGCAGCTCACCTACAAAGTGAAGGGGCCTGATCGGATCTGTCTTGTGACCGACTCCATGAGGGGTGCCGGGATGCCGGAAGGCGAGTCGATTCTGGGCAGCCTCAAAGATGGACAGCGGGTGATTATTGAAGACGGCGTAGCTAAGCTGCCTGACCGCAGCGCGTTTGCCGGAAGTGTGAGTACTTCCGATCGCTTGGTGCGCACCATGGTCAAGCTCGCTGAGGTACCCCTGGCGGACGCTGTGAAGATGGCAACGTTGACGCCGGCTAAACTCTTGGGAATCGCTGAGCGCAAAGGGCAGATCGCACCTGGTAAGGACGGAGATCTGGTCGTGTTTGATGCGGACATAAACGTATCTTTAGTGATGGTTGGCGGCCAGGTCAGATTCGAGCAGAGTCAAGGAAGGGACTTGTAAGGCACGGTACAACCCCTGAGAGGAGAGTTAGGAAATGCGGGACATCACCAAACAGTATCTGACCGCGGTCTCAGAAATCATCCGCAGCATCGCTGAAGAAGAACAAGAAGCCATTGACCGGGCCGCAGAGGTGTTAGCGGACTTTGTGATGCAGGATAAGCTGATCAACATCATCGGTCCAGGCGGGCATTCCAATCTAGCCGCTGAAGAAGTCCTCTGGCGGGCCGGCGGCCTGGCCTGCGTGAATCCCATCCTTGACCCCGGAACTATTCTCATGTTCGGCGCCAAGCGTTCCAACTACATCGAGAGAACGCCGGGATATGCTGCAGCCGTCTTGGATTCCTATGGGGTGCAGCAGGGAGATGTCCTGGTAATTGTTAACGCCTATGGCATCAACTCCATGACCATCGATTGCGCCTTGGAGTGTAAGAGGCGGGGTGTGACCTCCATAGCCCTCACATCCACCAGTTTCGCTGAGCATGTGCCTCCCGGCGCTCCGGCGCGGCATCCCAGCGGCAAGAATCTCCACGAGATCGCGGACATGTATATCGATGTCCATCTGCCCCTGGGAGATGCGGTGGTGGCTGTGGAGGGTATCCCCCAAAAGATGGGACCCACCTCGACCTTTGCCAATGCTTTCGCCATAAATTTGCTGATGATGACCACCGCGGAGAAGCTCCTGGAACGGGGAGTGCGGCCCCCGGTTTGGACCAGTGCCAACTTACCGGAAGGGGATCGCTTGAACAAAGAATATGAGGAAAAATACGCCTACAGGGTCCGTCATCTGCTGTAAGGACGTGTAGGGATTATCTAAAACATCAGGAGGTGCTCTCATGGCAGTACAAGAGTTGAAAATCGGCAGCATTCAGGTGAAGATCTTTCCAACCAAAGAAGAACTGGGGTTAGCCGCGGCTCAGCACGCCGCGGAGGTGATCGCAAAGCTGGCTCCGGAAAGCGTCAATATCCTTTTCGCCACCGGCACATCCCAGTTTCCCCTGGTTGAAGGTTTGAAGAAGCAAGACATCGATTGGCAGCGGGTTCATGGTTTCCATTTGGACGAATACAAGGGTATTTCCCCAGATCATCCCGCGAGTTTCCGCCTCTGGCTGCGGGAGCGGATCGATCAGCAGTTCCACCCAGCAGCCTTCAATTACATCCAAGGGGATGCGCCGGATATTGAGGCGGAATGCCAGCGCTATGCCGCACTGCTGAAGGAGAATCCCATCGATGTGGGCTTTATCGGCATCGGGGAAAACGGGCACATTGCCTTCAACGATCCGCCTGTGGCTGATTTCCAGGACAAGCAGCTGGTGAAAGTGGTGGAGCTGGACGAAGCCTGCAGAAAGCAACAGCTGGGGGAAGGGTGGTTCCCCACCTTGGATGATGTTCCCCGGGAGGCTGTCACCCTCACCATCCCCGCCATCATGTCCTGCAAAACCATAATATCCGTAGTTCCCGAGGCCCGGAAAGCCCAGGCTGTGCGGGATGCCCTGTTGGGGCCCATTGAGCATGCCTGCCCAGCTTCCATCCTCCGGACCCATCCTGGAGTAACGCTCTATCTCGACCAGGAGTCCGCGAGTCTGTTTCTGCGGGACTTTGAGAAGTAGCGCAGCAGCATGACCTGGCGCTGCTGGGTAGTTCCTGCCAGATGCGGCCCGCCAGGCTTTACCTGACGTCAAATTCCTTTACCAGTGCAGGAGTTTTTGTAAAGAGATTGAACGTATTAGTAACACGGTGTAACGCGGAGGGGGGATGGCTACAGCTAGGCTCTTAGTTACCTGTCTTTGGAGAAACTGATTACTTGTCAAGGAGGTAGAAGTCGTTGAGAAAACCGTTTGTGGTGTTGGCTATCACTCTGTTGACGCTGGTGCTTGTGGGCGGTGCCGCGCTGGCCCAAACCGGTAGTTTGGCCATTTGGAGTGCCGCTTCGGAAGAAGAAGCCCAGGCTCTGGTTGCTGAGTTTAAGAAGCTTTATCCCGGCATTGCTGTGGACCTGATCCGCGCTGGCTCCGGTGAGCTGCTCACCAGGATGCAGGCGGAGGCTCCCCGTCCCGGCGGTGATATCATCCTGGGTATCGCCAAGGAATCTTTAGATGCGGTATACGATCTGCTGGAACCCTATAAAGCCGCGAACCACGATGAGATCCCAGAAAACCTCAGGGATAGTGCCGATGTTCCCCGTTACTACGGCTATTCCATGCCGCTGCAGGCTTTCATGGTCAATACCGATCTGCTGGCTCCGGAAGATTATCCCAAGACCTGGAAGGACTTGGCTGATCCCAAGTACAAAGGGGAAATCATCCTGGCCAACCCGGCCCTTTCTGGATCGGCCTATGCTCAGCTGTTCATGATGTATGAACTGTATGGCTTCGATTTCTGCGTGGAAGTGGGCAAGAACGCCATCTTCACCGCCTCTTCCACCATGGTTCCAGAAGCTGTTGCCCGGGGCGAATATGCCATTGGCGTAACCGGTGAAGGCAACATCGCCCTGGCCATCAACGATGGGGCTCCGGTCATTGCCATTTACCCAGAGGATGGAACCGGTGCCAGGTTCGACGGCTCCGGCATCTTGAAGGGCGGCCCCAATCCGGAGAACGCCAAGCTGTTCATGGATTTCCTCACCTCTTTGGATGCGTACCGCATCATCGTGGAAACCAGACAGCGCCGGGTCGTGCATCCCGATGCCCCTGGTCCTGGGCCCCTCCCGCCCTTGAGCGAGGTCGTGCTCATTGACTATGATGACGCCAAAGCTGCCGAGATCCGCGAAGATCTGACCATGCGGTTCTCCGACGCAGTATTCTAAAAGGAGAGCGACAAGTCTAGCCCGGAGTTGCTCCGGGCTAGATTTTAGGAGGTAAAGATAGGTGAGTTCACGCATTAGATACAAAGAAGTAGAAAAGATCTTTCCAGGAGATCCACCAGTACACGCACTGAAAAAAGTGTCCTTCACCATTGAACCGGGAGAACTCTTCTGTCTGCTTGGCCCCAGTGGCTGCGGCAAGACCACCTTGCTGCGCTGTACAGCAGGTCTGGAGACCCTCAGTTCCGGCAGCATTTTCTACAACGATCAAGACGTCACCAGCATTCCGCCCTTCCGGCGCAACATCGGGATGGTGTTCCAGAGCTACGCCCTCTATCCCCACCTGAACGTCTTTGAAAATGTGGCCTACGGTCTGCGGGTGCGCAAAGTGGACCAAGCCACCGTGAAACGGAAGGTGGAGGAGATCATGGAGCTGGTGGGTCTGCCCGACGTGCTCAAGCGCAATCCCAGCCCCACTGCCCTCTCCGGCGGTCAGCAGCAGCGGGTGGCGGTGGCCAGGGCGTTGGTGTACGATCCCCAGATCCTGCTGCTGGATGAACCCTTAGCCAACTTGGACGCCAAGCTGCGTAGGCACATGCGCGCCGAAATCCGCCGCATTCAAAAGGTGACCAATATTACCACCATCTTCGTCACCCACGACCAGGAGGAGGCCATGGCCATTGGCGACCGCTTGGCCATCATGCGGGACGGTATCATTGAGCAAATCGGCTCTTCGGACGAAATCTATCATAATCCAGCGAATGCCTTTGTCTCCAACTTCATCGGCAAAATGAACTTCTTCCCAGGCCGCATCGTGTCTATGGATGGGGACCACTACCAAATCCAGCTGGACAGCGCTGGCTACGATTTGCGCTTCACCCCCAAGGTTGCCTCTGATGCCCAGGGAGCCAAAGCAGGCGACAGGATCACCGTTGGTTTCCGGCCCGAACACCTGCAGATCGCCCCAAGCCCCACCGAAGGACAGGTGCGGGGCAGGGTGCGCATTATCCAGCACCTGGGCCAGGTGGTGCGCTATGAAGTGGCCCTGGAGCAGGGCGGTACAGAGAGGGCCATCGAAGTGGATATGCGGCGCCTAGTTCCCGGTGTTTTGGAGGGAGATGAAATCGCCGTCCAATTCCCGCAGGATGTGGGCTTCCTGTTTGCTGAAGGAGGGGAGGAGTAATGGCGGTCCGCCCCAACGAGCCGGAAAGCAGGCTTCGGCGCTTTCTGAGCAAGGACTTCACCCCTTATTTGGTATTCAGTGTTCCCCTGATCTTCATGGTCATCTTTCTGTTCTGGCCTTTGGTGACCACTTTTATCCGGGCTTTCCTGCCCGCGGGTAGGCACTTCACGTTCGGACCGTTCTCTTTGAACAACTTCGAACGCTTCGCCACGTCCAACCTCTACCGCATGAGCCTGCGGAACTCCTTTATCGTGAGCTTCGCGGTGGTGTTCTGCACCATGCTCATCGGTGTGCCCATGGGTTACTTTGTCGCCCGGGTGAAGATGCCCTTTAAGAACCTCATCCTCTCCCTGGGTATCCTGCCCGTGATCCTGCCTTCCTTTGTGGGGGCCTTTTCCTGGATTCTGCTTTTGGGCAGGCAGGGGCTGGTGCGGCAGTGGATCAACGCCTTTTTAGGCCTGTTTGGCCTGGAACTGCCCTCCATCTATGGGTTGTTTGGGGTCATCTTCGTCATGACCGTAACCTACTATCCCTTTGTGTTTCTCTTGGCCTACGGGGCCTTTGAGGCGGCTAATCCCCTTCTGGAAGAGGCGGCCATGATCATGGGTGCACGGCGCAGCCGCATTCTGCGCACCGTCACTCTGCCCTTGGTTCTACCCAGCTTGGGCGCGGGGGCCATCTTGGTCTTCATCCGGGCCATGGGCAACTTCGGCATACCCGCTATCCTAGGGGGCGAAGAGTATGTGCTGCCCACCCTGATCTACTTCCGGGTGAACGGATTCTACGATCTGAACGGGGCTGCAGCCATTTCCCTGGTGAGTGTGGCCATTACCGGCGGGGCGCTGCTTCTGCAGAAGTTCGTGATCAGCAAGCGGGAGTACGAGACCATCGGAGCTTCCCGCTCCCAGTTTGCCCAGCACACCCATCCGGCCATCAGGATTATCGCCACCGTGTTCTGCCTCTTGGTGCTGCTCATCTCCCTGGCACCTCAGATCACCATGGTGGTCATGTCCTTCTTCACCAGGTGGGGGAGAACAGGCCCCGAGGGCTTTACCTGGGCCAACTACGCCCGGATTCCGGAGATTGCCGGCAAACCTATCCTCAACTCGCTGTATCTTTCCACCACGGCATCTCTGCTCTGCGCGGTGCTGGGCTGCCTGGTGGCGTACATCACCGAGCGGCGTAAGCCCAGGGGAGCTCTCATTTTGGATCTGGCCATCATGGCACCCTTTATCCTGCCCGGTACCGTGGTTTCGGTGGCGGTCATCTCCGCCTTCGGCAGCGGGTCCATCTTTGCCCTGGGGGGAACCTACACCATCATTTTGATCTCGTACATGATCCGTAGAACCCCCTATGTGTTCCGCTCCGCGGTGGCCAGCCTCTCCCAGCTGGATCCCACTTTGGAAGAGGCGTCCATGATCGCCGGAGCCAACTGGCTGTACACCTTCCGCAGGGTGAGCCTGCCCCTGATTCTGCCGGGGATCATCTCCGGTACCATCCTGACCTTCGCCACCCTGCTTCAGGAGCTGAGTACAACGATTTTGCTCTACTCGGCCCGCACCAGGACACTGCCCATTTTGATCTGGGGAGCTGTGGCGGACGGCAAGTTTGGCGAGGCCAGTGCCCTCTCCACGCTGCTCATCACCATGGTGTTCATCGTGGTGTATGTCATGAACCGTTTCTTGGGCAAGTCCATTACTTCCAGTTTCAAGGTGGGATAGGGAAATGACCAGACCCAAACTCATGTTTTCCAGCCGAGTATTCGGCACCGACACAGAAAAGATCTTAAGCTACGCCCAAGCCCAGGGCTACGGTGGAGTGGAGTGGTATCTGAATAGCTTCCGGCTGCGCACGCCGCAAACGCGGCGTGACGCCTTTTTCCGCAGTTTAGATCGGTATCCCGATCTGCGCTACACCTTCCACCTGCCCACGGTGGATGTGGAGCTGGCCCACGGCAATCTCCTGATCGCCGAAGCGTCCCTGCGCTACATGCAGCTCTACATCGAGTACCTGGCTCCCTGGCTGCAGCAGCAGAGCGAGCCCCAGATCATCACCCTCCATGTGGGCTCCAATTCCATTCCCGTGGAGGAGCTGGATTGGCATACTGCCCTCCGCCACCTGGAGGAACTGGGGAGGTTCGCCGCGGAGCGCAACGGCATGGTCCTCCTGGAAAACCTCAAGGTGGGTTGGACCACCGATCCCCACACCCACCTGGAGATGATCCAGCGGGCGGGGCTGAAGGGCCTTACCTTTGACACCGGGCACGCGGCATCCAATCCCAAGGTGCGCGGCGGGGAGCTTAAGCTTGTGGAGTATGTGGATCTGCTGCGGGATCACATCCGCCACGTCCACTTTTATTTCTACGAAAGCCTGGATAAGGGCAGTCACATTCCTCCTCAAGAATGGGACGAGGTGGCAGAAGTGTGGCGCCGGGTAGTGAACCTGCCCCATGTACAGTCGGTGGTGCTGGAGCTTTCCAGCCAAGAGGAGCTGGAGCAGACCTTTAAGCTGCTGATGGAGAATAAGGAGAAGTGGTAGCGGTGGCGCCGGAGCTGAAGATCAAGGAGGAGCTGGCGTTCTATCGGCGGGAGCTTTGCGATAACATCCTGCCCTTTTGGATCCAGCGTGCTTTGGACCGGGACTACGGCGGGTACTTCACCTGCTTCAATAACGCGGGGACGGAGCTGGTAAGTACAGACAAGTATGTGTGGTCCCAGGGCCGGCTGGTCTGGGTCTTCGCGGAACTCGCGGCCATGCTGGGTGAGGAGCGCTTCTTGGACTATGCCAAGCTGGGTGTGGATTTCCTCCTCCAGCATGCGCTTTTGCCGGATGGCAGCGCCGCCTTTTTGCTGAGTAGAACAGGTGAACCCAAGGAACCCGCACCAGGCAGCGGCCTGGCCACCAGCATTTACGCGGACTGCTTTGTGGTGTTGGGTCTGAGCTGCTATGCCCGGGTGACGGGAAACAGGGAGATCCTCCAGTTTGCCGGGGAGCTTTACCAAAGTATTGAGCGCAGGCTGCAGGGGGAATTCCGCACCGATCCCTATCCTATTCCCCAGGGGATGTACGCCCACGGCGTGGCCATGATCCTGCTCACCACCAGTCAAGAGCTGCGTGATGCCCAGCGGGCGCTGGGTGATCTGGATCACTTACAGACCAACGAGAAGTGCCGGGGCTATGTGCAGCTCATCTTCGACCTCTTCTACAAAGGGGGCCTTTTGCAGGAAATGGTCCAGCCGGGCCAGCCCGGGGAGTCGCTTCTGGAACGCTATATCAACCCCGGTCACTCCTTGGAGTGCCTGTGGTTTATGCTGCACCAGGCCCTGGAGGATGGGGATCAGGCGCTGGTGGAGGCCTGCGCTGATCTGGCGGAAGCTACCTATAAAGTGGGGTGGGACGAGCAGTACGGAGGACTTTTGCTCTTTGTGGATCGGGATGGGGGAGCGCCCCGGGGCGAAGTGGGGGCGCTGGCCGGACATCCCATGGTGCGCAAAGTGCAGCAGGACTGGTCCCATAAGCTCTGGTGGCCCCATTCCGAAGCCCTGTATACAACCCTCTTGGCCTACGCGCTGACCAAGCGCCCTACGCTTTGGGAGCTCTATGCCAAGACTAAGGAGTACACCTTCCGCACCTTCCCCCATCCGGATCCCGCGGTGGGCGAATGGATTCAGATCCGGGATCGCCAAGGCGCGCCCATGGAAGCGGTGGTGGCCCTGCCGGTCAAGGATCCTTTCCACATTGCCCGCTGTCTGATGCTCATTATCCAGCTCCTGGAGAGAATGGAGCGGCAGGTGGAAGGTGAGGCCCAATGACCGTAGTATTGCGCGCGGGGTTCGGCCGCGCCGCGATCACCCCTCAGCTAGGCAGCCCCATGGCCGGTTATCTGGCGCGGGTAAAGGGCGCCCAAGGGGTGCATGATGAGCTGTCTGCCCATGCCGCGGTATTTGAGCAGGGTCCTCTGCGGGCTGCGGTTTTGAACCTGGACCTTTTGGAAGTTACGGAAGAGATCTGCCGGGAAATCCGCAGGCGAGCCGAGGGCGCCCTGG
>Ga0209204_1001436_pt1 | contig 22244 bp, 14 predicted proteins | sample AD_JPNMR2_MetaG_FD_184425 | JGI IMG/M metagenome (GOLD analysis project Ga0209204, IMG submission 184425) | Active sludge microbial communities of municipal wastewater-treating anaerobic digesters from Japan - AD_JPNMR2_MetaG (SPAdes) (version 2) | ecosystem: Engineered > Bioreactor > Anaerobic...
ACAATTAGTTTATTTCATTGGTTATTAAAAACCAACTTACAAAGGTAACATTTGTGCTCAGAAGCACGGTACGGTAAACCTTTAAAGTCTTGTGACCTTGATTTTTATTTTCATACGTTTGGAAATACCTCGATTTTCATGTAATTTTGCAAATACTAAAAAAGTGCTATGTCATGTCTTTTAATTTTTAAAGTAAGCTCGCTAAATTGCAAGGGTTGTGGTACTTTATTTTTTTCTGTAAACCGATTGTAAATTATCATGAAAATTTATATAAAATAATAACAAAATTCAATCAAAAAATGTAGATATATGATAAGCAAAAATGACATTCAACGATTTAAAACATTAGTGAGCAGCATAAATGAACCTGTGCTTTCAGTATATTGCAATGTTAATCCTGCTATTCCTGAAAATGTGGGAAGAGCATGGTATGATCGATTAAAAAATACTTTAAAATCAATGAATGAGCTTAATATTAAGCTTAAAAAAGGAAAAAGTTTCTATGAAGAATTAATAATTTTTTTAGATCAAATTAGAACAGAAGCTCGTACTTTGGTCCTTTTTGCGTGGATAAACGAAAAAGGAGAATTAGCAGTAGAACATTTTGAATTACAGGTGGATTTACCAGTAGTTGATTTACGAAGTGGTAGAGTAGAAGCTCATTTTGGTAAACCTTATTTAACTCCTATCCTTTATGCTTTTGACGAGTTTAGAAGGGTAGGCGTGTTACACATTTATGGCAACAAATGGAGATTTTATGAAGTATTTATGAATGAAGTCAAGGAAGTAACTGATGTTTTTGCAGCCATTACTCCAAATGAATGGAAAGAATTCAATGAGTATTCTCAAATCATCGAATCAGGAGTATTAGAAGATAAAATGTTTAATGCTAAAATGAAATTTAAAGATAAAATAAAAGCGAAACAACAGACTTTCTCTCATAAATTGTATGTAACATTAGCTCAAATGCTTGAAAAATCAATTCATGAATTTGAGATGGACAGATTGATTCTCATGGGCAATGATTGGCAAATAAAATTATTTGAGAATTACTTAAGTCGTCCTCTTCGTCAGTTGATTGTGGGTTATGCAACTAATCCTGCAAATCCTGAAAATCCTTCAGCTAAAGATATTTTAGATCGAATCTCTCCTATAATGAGAGAAGCTGAAGAACAAGAAGAAATGCAATTAATTAATGAGGCACAAGGTCCAAAAGGCGTTTCTGGTTTACAAAATGTATTAGAAGCCCTTCAAATGGGACAACTTCAGGTTTTGATTTTGCCGTGGGACTTAAATGTTTCCGTATATCGATGCAGCGATGGGATAATTTTTGCCACACCAGAAGAAGCAAAAGATTATGATGATTCATTTGAAGAAATACCTTTAAAAAAAGAAATATTTTACCTCGCTGCTAAATATGCTACACGATTGGAATTCGTAAATAATGTCCCAAAAGAAAAATTATACAACGAACTGGAAGGAATTGCAGGTATATTACGCTGGTAAATAATAGTTTAACTTTTCAGAAAAGATTAAAAAACGAGGGAAATTATTTTTTGAAATATTTTCCCTTTTTTGTTCCTTTAAAAAAGAATTCTCTTCGTAAACAGAATTTATATAATTTTGTTCTTATATAACTTGTTATCGACATTGGCTGATATTTTTAAAATATTGAGAAAATAACACGCCAATAAAAATAAGTCATCTTTAAGTTAATATTTCATTTTAAAATAATTTATGGAAGATAAAAAACGTACGCTTGATGAAATTAAAGAAGAATTTGGCAGACTTGTGGAAATAATGAATGAACTTCGTCAGAAATGTCCTTGGGATAAAGAACAAACTTTCGACAGCCTAAGGGTACAAACCATTGAAGAAACTTACGAGTTGTCAGATGCTATCATGAAAAAAGATATGGAAGAAATTAAAAAAGAATTAGGAGATTTATTGCTTCATATTATTTTTTACGCTCAAATGGCAAATGAAAATAATGATTTTGATATTTACGAAGTTTGTAAAGCATTGAATGAAAAACTTATTTACAGACATCCTCATGTTTTTTCTAATGTTAAGTCCGATTCTACCGAGACAGTAGTTCAAAACTGGGAAAAACTCAAACTAAAAGAAAAAAATGGTAATAAAACAGTATTAGGTGGTGTTCCTGATTCATTGCCAGCTTTGATTAAAGCTCATAGAATTCAGGACAAAGCAAGATATGTAGGTTTTGATTGGGAAGAAAAAGAGCAAGTATGGGAAAAAGTAAAAGAAGAATTTTTAGAATTGCAACAAGAAATCAAATCACTGGACAAAGATAAAATAGAAGAAGAATTTGGGGATCTTCTTTTTAGTTTAATAAATGCGGGAAGGCTTTACGACATTAATCCAGAAAATGCGTTGGAACGCACCAATCGAAAATTTATCAACCGTTTTAATTATCTGGAATCTAAAACTATTTCTCAAGGAAAAGATTTGAAACAAATGACTTTGCAGGAAATGGACGAAATATGGAACGAAGCAAAAAAATTAGAATCCAAATGAGAATTTAAAAGATGGTTTATCCGCAAAATTTCGAGCAAAAAATTGATTTTGGGAATATTCGGCAATTATTAAAAGAAAAAAGTATCAGCACTTTAGGAAAAGAAAAAATTGACAGCATACATTTTTCGTCTGATTTTTACAAAATAATTCAACAGTTGGATCAAACCAATGAGATGCTTCAAATCCTTACTACTGAAACCAACGAATTGCCTTTAAGCAATATTTATGATATTCGTCCATCATTACATAAAATTCATGTAGAAGGTTTATATTTAACTGAAAATGAATTATATTGTCTTCGTACAAATCTTGAAAACGCACAACTTTTAACGACCTATTTTTCTAAATTAAATTCTACTTTTTACCCCCAATTGTCACGCCTGTCTAAAACTGTAAAATCCTTTTCTTTCCTAATTGATCAGATAAATAAAATTCTTACAAAATATGGCGATATAAAAGACAATGCTTCACCACAATTAGAAAAAATTAGAAAAAATATTTTAACTACACAGAATAATATTTCTCGAACTTTAAACGAGATATTACAGCGGGCTTTTTCGAATGGCTATGTAGAAAAGGATACTTTGCCTACTTTACGCGAAGGGAGGCTGGTTATACCTGTTTCACAAGCGTTTAAACGGAAAATCAATGGCATTGTACATGATGAATCAGCCAGTGGAAAAACAGTCTATATTGAACCTGCTGAAGTAATAGAATTGAACAATAGCATTCGTGAACTCGAAGGAGAAGAACGGCGTGAAATTATTAGAATTTTAACAGATATTACAAATTATATTCGCCCTTTTATTCCAGATTTGCTTGAGCTTCAAAATTTTTTAGGTGAAATAGATTTCCTACATTCAAAAGCTCTTTTTGCCATTGATATTAAAGCTATTCGTCCAAATGTTGAAAATAAATGTATCATTCAATGGAACAAAGCCAGCCATCCGCTTTTATACCTTTCTTTGCAAAAGCAAGGGAAAAATATTGTTCCATTAGATATCGTTTTAAATGAGAATCAGCGAATTTTGATTATTTCAGGACCAAATGCTGGCGGAAAGTCTGTTTGCTTGAAAACTGTGGGACTACTTCAATATATGCTTCAATGTGGTTTGTTAATTCCACTGGACGAGAGTAGCCAAATAGGAATTTTTGAAAATCTTTTTATTGATATTGGCGATGAACAATCTATTGAAAATGACCTTTCTACTTATAGTTCCCATTTGCTGAACATGAAATTTTTTATTCAGCACAGCAATGAAAAAACGCTGGTTATGATTGACGAATTTGGCTCTGGTACTGAGCCTCAAATTGGTGGAGCCATTGCTGAAGCTGTTTTGGAAAGAATTAATCAGCAAAAAGCTTTTGGTGTGATTACCACCCATTACACAAATTTAAAACATTTTGCCGAGAACACCGAAGGAGTGGTAAATGGAGCTATGTTGTTCGATCGCGGACGATTGCAACCACTTTTTCAACTGCAAATTGGTTTTCCTGGAAGTTCTTTTGCGATTGAAATAGCTCGAAAAATAGGTTTGCCTGACGATATTATTGAAGAAGCTGCTCAAAAGGTTGGGAAAGAACATTTTGATTACGAAAAACATTTGCATGAAATTATTCGGGATAAACGTTATTGGGAAAATAAGCGAAAGAAAATCCGTCAACGAGAAAAATATCTCGAAAAAATTATCGAGCAATACGAAACAACATTAAATAATATTGAAAAAAAACAAAAAGAAATTATTCAAGCTACAAAAGCCGAAGCCATCCAATTATTGAATGAAGCTAATGCAAAAATTGAAAATACTATACGCCAGATTAAGGAAGCTCAAGCAGAAAAAGAAAAAACAAAGGAGATAAGAAAAGAATTGGAAACTTTTAAGAAAGAAAAACTGGAACCAGAAATTTTACCTAAACCAATAGAACCTTCCATTCAATTAAAAAGGAAAAAATCAAAAAAAGTTGCTTCGGAAAATTTATCAAAATCCACTTTCCAAGTAGGTAATTATGTAAAAATAAAAGGACACTCTCTTGTTGGAAGAATTATAGAAATCAGTGAGGAACAAGCCATTATAGCTTTTGGTCAAATGAAATCAACAATAGAACTTTCTAAACTCGAATTTATCAATCGCACACAAACAAAAAAAGAAATCAACAAAATTCAACAATCTATTGAATTAAAAAACGAAGAAATAAAGAACAGGAAACTAAATTTCAAAACAGAAATTGATGTTCGTGGAATGAGAGGAGAAGAAGCTGTGCAAGCAGTAAGTTATTTTATTGACGATGCCATTATGGTGGGAGCCAATTCTGTGCGTATTTTACATGGAACAGGTAGTGGAGTATTGCGGCAGTTGATTCGTCAGTATCTTGCTACTGTTCCACAAATAAAAAATTTTCATGATGAACATATCGAATTAGGTGGCTCTGGAATTACTGTTGTAAATTTTGAATAAAAATTCAAAATTGAATAACAATATTGATTTTTAAAAAAAATAAAAATAGTTTTTTAAAGAGTGGTCTCAAAAACAAATTTCTGCATTTTCTAATTTATCTTAAAACATATTTATTTTTAATTAACATTTATTTTCATTTCATTTTTATTTTTTGTTCTAAATAATAAAATAAATGGTTTGTCAATCCGTTGAATTAGAAGATAAAATGATTAAAATCAATTTTTTATAACAAAACAACAAAAAAGTTCTAAAAAATAAGTTTTATGAACAACATATACAAAAAAGTTGTATATTTGTATCGTTTTTTGAATAGTGGTTAAAAAATTAATCTTTTAAAAAATTGTGAAAAATGAAAAAATTGGTATTGTTATTTGCTGTAGTTTTTGCATTTGTTGCTTGTGGGAAAAAAGCTACTGAAGAAAAAGCTGAAAGTGAAGATTCTATAGTAATTGTAGATACCATAGAATCACAAATAGACACAACGAATGTCATTGACACTATGGCAACTCCATTTGAATAATTGTTCAGACTATAAATAATAAAAAACCATTCATATAGAGGATTCTATTTTCAAAAGTTTAATTTTTAAGGAATAAATTTTATACCGAGTAATTAACTTTTCGAAGTTTAATTAAAAAAATGACATTTATTTAATTAAATAAAAAAAAAGATGTAACTTTGCATCGTTTTAGAATATAACATTAACATGTTAAATTAAAAATAAAAAAAAATGAAAAAATTAGTATTGTTATTTGCTGTAGTTTTTGCATTTGTTGCTTGTGGGAAAAAAGCTACTCAGGAAAGCACAGAAACCGACACCACAAGTGTAGTTGCCCCAGTTGATACTATTGTTGAAAGTATTGACACTACAACTGTTGATACTACTGTAGCTCCTATGTAATAATTAGGAACAAAAGTAGTTCTGTAATAGTAAGTCCGTTTTTTAACTACAACGGACTTTTTTATTTTGTAAAAAATCAAATTTGTAAATTCACATCTTTTCTTAATCAAGAATTTTTAATCGTAAGAATTCCCCGATGCTTGGTCGGGGTAGCTTTTGTTTTTATTTTTTTAGAAATTCCGGTGGCGAAGCCATAAAATTGGCGTAATACCTCGCTGCTTGCGGTGAGGATAGTCAATTTTAAGGAATTTCTTTATTATGAATTAATTATCCTTAATGATAAATTTCAGCTAAACTTTAATTTCATTCGTCTCAAAAGGATTACAATGAATTTAGATGATGTCGGTAGTTTTGTTGATTTTAACAAATAGTATGTTAATTAGGGGCATTTTACAAAAATATCCACTTTTAAGTATTTGAAAATACAAAAGGTTTTTTGTTTTTTATAAGTGATGATTTGAATCTTCCACGACCAAAAATTTTGATGGTATAACTGAGAATTATAAGTTGTAAAAATGTCGGTAGAACTTGACTAAGGCATGATATGGTACGATCAAGAATTATAGATGAACTCACTTCCTGTCTTGATAAACTTTTTAAAAATAGCTATTCGTCAGAATTTGCGTAATACTTTGATAAAAAAGAATGTGAAAATCAGAATAATAAAATAGTGGTAGATTTATTGCTCATTTCTAACAAAAAAGTATTTAATTTGTAATCTATTTTAAATTAGATTATGAAAATATTTAAATATCCTGAACAAGAAAAATGGGCATCTATATTATCTCGTCCAGTAATTGATCGAAGAGCTTTGTTTGAAACTGTTCAGAAAATTTTAAACAAAGTGCACAAAGATGGCGATCAGGCTATAAAAGAATACACTGCTTTGTTCGATAAAGTTTCTCTCGATACTTTAGAAGTGACAAAAGAAGAAATAAATGAAGCAGAAAAGCTGGTTCCAAAAGAATTAAAGGAAGCCATTGAAATGGCACGCAGAAATATCTGGAAGTTTCATTCTGCTCAGCAGACAGTTTTTAAAGAAATACAAACTTCCCCCGGCGTTAACTGCTGGCAAAAAGCTCTACCTATTGAAAAAGTTGGTTTATATATTCCTGGTGGCACAGCTCCTTTATTCTCGACAGTTTTAATGCTGGGCATTCCAGCCAAAATAGCTGAATGTAAAGAAATCATACTTTGTTCACCACCAACATCAAATGGGAAAATTCATCCTTCTATTTTGTACGCAGCAAAAATGGCAGGCATTCATCGGATCTTCAAGATTGGTGGTGTTCAAGCAATTGCAGCTATGGCTTATGGAACAGAAACAGTGCCGAAAGTTTATAAAATTTTTGGACCTGGCAATCAGTATGTCACCGCAGCTAAGCAGTTAGTTTCAATGGAAGGAGTAGCTATTGATATGCCTGCAGGTCCCTCTGAAGTTGCCATTATTGCCGACGAAAGTGCAAATCCCGTTTTTGTCGCTGCCGATTTATTGTCGCAAGCTGAGCATAGTGTTGATAGTCAGTGTGTTTTGATTACCACTTCAGAAAAATTAATTCAGCCTGTTTTAGAGGAAATTGAGCGGCAAAAAAAACAACTTCTTAGAAAAGATATCATCCAACAATCATTGGAAAATACCAGAATTATTCTGGTAAAATCAATAGAAAATGCTATTAATATGATTAATGAATATGCACCTGAACATTTAATTATTGCTACTCGTTTTCCACAAGAAGTATCTTTAAATATTGTTAATGCAGGTTCTGTCTTTTTAGGCAATTATGCTCCTGAAAGTGCAGGTGATTATGCTTCGGGCACCAATCATACACTTCCTACCAATGGTTATGCAAAAAGTTATAATGGTGTAAACCTGGATAGTTTTTTAAGAAAAATCACTTTTCAATATCTTACCAGAGATGGTTTGGTAAATTTAAGCAACGCTATTATTTTAATGGCTGAAAATGAAGGACTTGACGCTCACAGCAATGCCGTAAAAGTTCGTTTAGATGAAAATAATTTGAATTTTTAAAAAATGCTTTAATGATTAGATTTATAAAATATGAATATCAATAAATTATTAAGAGAAAACATAAAGAAACTTGAACCTTATTCATGTGCAAGGAATGATTTTAAAGGCGAAGCTTCCATCTATCTTGATGCAAATGAAAATCCATTTAATGATCCTTATAATCGTTATCCTGATCCCTTGCAGGCAGAATTGAAGGAACAATTTTCAAAAATAAAAAACATATCTACCTCCAATATTTTTTTAGGAAACGGTAGTGATGAAGCTATTGATTTGCTTTATCGTGCTTTTTGTGAACCTCGTATTGATAACGTAGTTGCTATCGAACCAACTTATGGAATGTATAGAGTTTGTGCTGAGATAAATGATGTTGAATTTCGAAAAGTTCTGCTAAATAAAAAGTTTGACATTGAAGCATATAAATTAATGGACGCTACTAATGAACGGACAAAAATCATCTGGTTATGTTCTCCCAATAATCCTACAGGTAATAGTTTAGATGGGGAAGAAATAAGAAAAATTCTTAAATGGTTTCGTGGAATAGTGGTAATTGATGAAGCATACATTGATTTTTCTAATAAAGAAAGTTTCCTAAAAGAAATCTCTCAATATCCTCAACTTGTTATTCTTCAAACCATGTCAAAAGCCTGGGGCAATGCTGCCATAAGGTTAGGAATGGCTTTTGCCTCAGAAGAAATAATTCAGGTATTAAACAAAATCAAATATCCTTATAATGTTAATTTTCTTACTCAGCAACATGCTCTAAAAGTCCTTCAAGATCCTTTTCAAATGAAAAAATGGGTAAGCATACTGTTGGAAGAACGTGAAAAACTACGAAATGAATTAAGTAAATTAGCCATTGTAGAAGAAATATTCCCAAGCGATGCAAATTTTTTGCTGGTAAAAGTCAAAGATGCAAACATGATCTATCAGTATTTGATCAAAAAAGGAATAGTAGTACGGAATCGACACAACATGCCTCTTTGTACCAACTGCTTGCGTATTACAGTAGGAACACCTGACGAAAATAATGTTTTGATAAATACCCTAAAAAAATTATATATTTAACAGAAATTTAAAATATTAAAGAGAGTTCATAAAAAGTCACTTTCTTTTTTGTTGATAAGTGGTTCGCAAGTTGGTGTTAGATGTGGAGAATAAGATAAAGGCAAACAACGTTACTGTTGTTAAAAGTGAAGCCATAATTCGTGGGCAGAATGTTAATGGTATCGAAATTATTTGTAATGGCAAAAAATATTATAGTGCCAATTTGTTGATTTGCACGGGCTCGCGAACTGCTATCCCTCCTATTTGTAGATTGAGTGAAGCCGGAGATAGTATGGTTGCTAATCATGAAATGCTGAAGTTGAAAGCACAACCTCCATCGTCGTTTTGTCGCTGGAAATGAAGGTGGTGAAGGACTTTGTAAAATATTGACGGGGGAATGGAAATCATTTTCGTACCTTTGCTGGAGCCTCTTGCTAGCGAAACAATTTATGGGGCTTGTATAGCCATTGAACTGAAAATGATGATAAAAGAACACAGAAAATCGTTCCCCTCATTTAACAGTGAGCGAAATTATCAAAGAAATTACTTTTAAAAAGATTGTTAAATCTTACCTGATTTTTAATTATATTTGTTCTTTATCAACGAATTAATTTCTGAATGTAATGCTGAAAAATAGTTAATTTTTTAGACAGGGTTAAATTTTTTAAAAACACTTATTTTTAAAAGGTTGTAACTCTTTTTATAAAATTGATATTATAAAAATAATCTGCTAAATTTGTTCTTTTAGCTTAAAAAAGCTAACTATGAAAAACATTTTTATCTATTTTTTCTTCTTTTTTTTGATGATTTCTTTGAACTTCCCCTTTTTTGTCCAAAAATTTATGCCGAATGGAACAGCTTCATAATCAATTATGATAAAAATCTTTATGGAAAAGGTTCTCAAACATGGCAAATTGTTCCTTATGACACACGATGGGTATATTTTGCTAATAAAAATGGTTTACTTGAATTCAATGGAATTTTGTGGAATTTATTCCCGCTCAATACTGGTTCAGATGCTCGTTCGGTTTATCCTTCAAAGAGACAACAACGTATTTATGTAGGAAGCATTAATGAGCTTGGTTATTTTGAACCCAATGAAAAAGGTAAATTAAATTACATCTGTCTGTCAGACTCATTTGATATTGCTAATTTACAAATTGGAAATATCTGGAAAATTTATGAAAATGACAACATCCTTTATTTCCAGGGCGATAACAAAATCATTAAATATCTGAATGGAAAATTTTTTCCAATAGAAGCCCATCGAAAAATCGAGTGCTCGGATTTAGTTAATGGCGTTATTTACATTGGCACAGAAGAAGGTGTATGGGTTTTAGTTGGCAATACTTTTTCCCCTCTGCAAGGTGCAGAATCTTTAATATCTAAAAGGATACGAGGTGTCGTGCCATACGGAAAAGGTATATTGATTGTCACCGCTTATGATGGGTTATACTATTACGATGAACATACGCTTAAACCTTACCTCACAGGTTTTGAAAATTTTATGAAACAAAATGAAGTATTCTGTGCAGCTTCATCAGAACAATTAATAGCATTAGGCACTATTCATGGAGGTATTCTGTTAATCAACAATCAAAATCATACAGTAAAATATTTCAACGAAAATAATGGATTACAGAACAACACAGTACTTTCTTTAACTTTCGATAAATGGAATAATCTCTGGGCAGGTTTAGATAACGGTATTGATTACATATGTTTGAATTCACCATTTACCAATCTTTATTCTTATCCTTATTCGTATGGAACAGGTTATGCTGCTCTTTTGTCAGATAACTATTTATATTTAGGCACTAACAGAGGACTTTATTATACTAAATATCCAGTAGAAATGGTAGAAGGGCAACCTAATATTTCTCCTGTACCATCTTCTAGCGGACAAGTATGGGATCTTTGCAATATAGACAACAATTTATTTTGTTGCCATGATAGAGGCATTTTTCAGATAAAAGGTACAAATTTACATAGAATTGGTAATATCACGGGTGTGTGGAGCTGTAAACCAATATCAGGGAGAAAAGACAGAATTTATGCTGGAACTTATGATGGATTATACTTATTGGAAAAGAAAGACAATAAATGGAAAGTGATGCGAAAAATTGAAGGTTTTTTTGACTCGTGCCGATTTTTTGAAGAGGAAACATCTAATATCTTATGGATCTTTAATACAGAGAAACCAATCAAAATTACCCTTGACAGCAGTTTAACTCAAGTAGTTAACATTAAAAAATACGATACCCAAAACGGCCTTCCTTGCAATAGAAATATTTATATAAGTAAAATTAAAGGGGAAATATATTTCGCTACACCAAAAGGCATTTATCAATATGACCAAAAAATTGACAGTATTTATCCAGCAAAGGAAATAAATCAAATGCTTGATGGAGAAAAAGACTATTCTCGTTTGATTGAATTCAACCATCATTTAATAAGTATCAATCACAAGGAAATCTGCATCTCAGAATTTCCTTTTAAGTCGGGAAATAAATCACGTATTATACCCATTGAATTTCAAACAATGGATTTAGTGCATGGAGCAGAAAATATTATTCCTATTAATGATTCATCATTTGTCATTCCCAATGAATATGGTTTCGCTTTTCTGAAAGTGCCCTCTGATTATAAAACAAATGAAAACAGTTGTATTTCACTAACTATTAATAAGGTCTATATTTCCCATCCAAAAGATTCGTTAATTTATTTAGATAACTTTCTTCATAAAAAAATAACACCAAAAATCCCATTTTCACATAATACGATCAGAATTGAATATGGAGTTTCTTCTTTTACACAACGCACAGATTTTAATTATCAATATCGCTTGAATAATGAGCATTGGTCAGATTTTACAAACTCTAACACTAAGGAATACAGTAAATTACATGAAGGAACCTATACCTTTGAAGTGAGAATTCTGCTGGAAGATGGTAAAATAAAATCAGATAATTTTTCTTTTATTATCCTGCCTCCCTGGTATCGTTCGAAAATTGCTTATCTCTTTTACTTTATCATACTTATATTCTGTTTGTTTGGAATTTATAAATGGGATGATGCCCGAATAAAAAAGAAAAAACTTCAAGCCACTTTGGCAAAAGATGAAGAACTAAAAAACATGGAAAAGGAATTTGAAGAAGAAAATAAAAGAAAAGAACAGCAAATTATTCAGTTCGAAAAAGAAAAATTAGAGCATGATTTACAATATAAAAGTCAGGAAATGGCAAATTTGATGATTAATCTGGTACGAAAAAATGAAATCTTGACCGAAATTAAATCTGATTTGTTTAAAATTAAATCATCCTTGAAATTCAGAGAAAACAAGGAAATTGAAAGAATGTTGTTGTTGACTAATAATAAAATTGATTCGAATATAAAATCAGACGAAATTTTGAAACAAATAGAAGAACAATTCGACTTGATTCACAATAACTTTATGAAGCGTCTGCAAGAAAAATATCCCGATCTTTCGGTCAATGAACGAATGATGTGCGTTTATTTAAAGATGAATCTTTCCACCAAAGAAATAGCACCTTTACTAAATATTTCTATTCGTGGAGTTGAAACATTACGTTACAGACTGAGAAAAAAGTTTTCACTTTCCAGAGATGAAAATTTAATTGATTATCTTAATACAAAAATTTAAAATTATTCCCCATCATCATGAAAAAGAAAAATATCCGCAACAAAATTTTACTTTTCCTTCTGATTTTCCCTGTCTCTTCAATGGCTAACGACGTACCTATATTGGCAAATGCTTATGCTCGAAATGTAATCAGTCTTGATGGTAAATGGAATTATATAATTGATCCACTGGAAAATGGCTATTATGATTACCGAATGCAACCCTATGAAAAAAATGGTTTTTTTGAAAATAAAAAAGCAAAAAATCCACAAGAACTTGTTGAATATAATTTTGATACTTCACCACTTATGGATATTCCTTCCGATTGGAATACAAAGAACACTCAATTATTCTTTTATGAAGGAACAATTTGGTTTAAAAAAGACTTTACTTTCCATAAATCAACCGATACAAGAACAATCTTATATTTTGGAGCTGTAAATTATGATACTAAAATCTACCTGAATGGTAAAAAAGTTGGAGAACATATCGGTGGTTTTACTCCCTTTAATTTTGATATTACTAATGAAATAAAAGAAGGAAACAATTTTCTAATATTGAAAGTAGATAATAAAAGACAAAAAGAGGGAGTTCCTACTTTAAACATGGACTGGTGGAATTATGGAGGAATTACCAGAGACGTTATGCTGATAACAGTACCAGAAATTTATATTGAAGATTACGCGGTTCAGTACAAAACAGATAAAAACGGAACAATTTATGGATGGATAAAATTAAACAAACCTTTAAGTGACCAAAATTTATTTTTTGAAATTCCTGAATTGAAAATAAAACAATCTTTAACTACAAATGAGGAAGGAATAGTTAACTTCGAAATAAAATCACATCCCAAATTATGGTCACCTACCTCTCCTAAACTATATGAAGTAAAATTCAGTACTGATAAAGAAACATTTTCTGATCAAATAGGATTTCGCACTATTGAAACGAAAGGAAAAGAAATTTTTCTAAACGGTAAAAAAGTTTTTCTGAAAGGAATCAGCATTCATGAAGAAGCACCTTTTCGACAAGGAAGAGCCTGGTCAAAAGAAGATGCAAAAATATTAATTGATTGGGCAAAAGAGTTAGGCTGTAATTATGTTCGTCTGGCTCATTATCCGCATAACGAAAATATGGTTCGTGAAGCCGAACGTGCAGGATTGATGGTCTGGTCTGAAATTCCTGTTTATTGGACTATATCGTGGGGAAATTCTGAGACCTATAAAAATGCTGAACGACAATTACATGATATGATTTATCGCGATAAAAATCGTTGTGCAGTAATTATTTGGTCAATAGCTAATGAAACTCCTCAAAGCAAGGAAAGAGATTTGTTTTTAAGCAGTTTATCAAAATATGCCAAATCGCAGGATAGTACGCGCTTAATAAGTATGGCTATGGAAGTAACTTCCAGCAATGACAATGTTTATACTGTAAAAGATAATATGAATCAATATGTAGATATTATTAGTTTTAATGAATATATAGGATGGTACAATGGCACACCAGATTTATGTCGTTTGGTAAAATGGGAAATTCCTTATAATAAACCTGTCATTATTAGTGAATTTGGTGGAGGAGCTTTACAAGGTTTATATGGAGATAAAAGTGAAAGATGGACAGAAGAATATCAAGAAGAGCTTTATTTAAAAAACCTCGAAATGCTGGAAAAAATCGATGCACTTGCAGGAATTTCTCCCTGGATTTTGGTAGATTTTTATTCACCTCGCCGTCAATTATCTGGAATTCAGGATTTTTTCAACCGAAAAGGCTTGATTTCAAACAATGGCATCAAGAAAAAAGCTTTTTATATCCTGCAAGAATGGTACAAAAAAATAGACGAGAAATATAAATGAAATGAAAATTGTGAAATTTTAATGGAAAAAATCAGACAGAAATTATTTTTTAAAACTGTTCTTTTTAGTACCCCCTTCACAAAAAGTTTATATAAAAAAGAGGAAGCTTTTTACTTGAACTTCCTCTTTTGAAAAGTAAGAAGAAATTATGAGATTTTAATTTCTTTTACATTTTTAGCTTTCTTTGCCTCTTCGTGTTTAGGTAAAGTTACATACAAAATTCCATTGTCATATTTTGCTGAAATTTTATCAGCATTAATGATATCTTCAGGTACGCTGAAGCTTCTTTGGAATGATTGATAGCTAAATTCACGACGTGTTACTTTTTCTCCTTCTTTTTCTTCTTTTTCTTCTTGTTTTTCAGAAGAAATAGTTAAAATACCATTATCGTAATTGACTTTAAAATCTTCTTTGTTCAAACCAGGAGCAGCTACTTCAATTTTAAATTCATTGTCGTTTTCTTTTACGTTTACTGCTGGTAATGTCATGTTTTCACCGGCAAAGTTGAAAGTATCCCAATCCATTAAATCGCTATCAAAAAATCTGTCAATTAACGATGGTAAAGAAGGAGTCCAATTGCTCCGTGATGTAAATAATCTTGGTAATGCCATATTAAACACCTCCATTTTTTAATTAAGTTAAACATCTAATAATTACTTTTTGAAATCCTTGTTGATTTCACTTATTACTTTGCAAAACCTATACCAGCAAAAGAATAAATCTATTAGGCAGAAAAATAAGTGGTTGATTTTCAGTTGTATGTAAATTAAAAAGCGTTCTCAAACATAAAAATTATTTAACAATCAAATAAGAGAAAAGACAACTTGTCTTTTTAAAATAAAATTATGAATGTCAGATTGACAGGTTTGTAATAGAAAGAAAAAATAAAATAAAATAAAAGGCTTTTTACTAATTACTTTCTTTTTTTATTTTATCACGACCCAATTGCAGTGTAAAACATTATAAATCAAAAAAAGACTTCAGTTTACTTTCCTGTAACAATTCGTTTTATCTCATTTAATTTGTTTAAGGCTTCGAGAGGTGTTAAATTATTTATATCAAGATTTTTAATTTCATCTCGAACTTGTTCTAATACAGGGTCATCAAGTTGAAAAAATGTAAGTTGATAACCTTCGCGTTGTTGAGCTATTTTATCTACTGGTTTGGCAATATCCGACTGACGGTTATCGGTTTCAAGTTGTTTGAGAATCTGTTCAGCTCGTTTAACGATACTTTGGGGCATGCCCGCCATTTTAGCCACATGAATACCAAAACTGTGTTCACTACCGCCACGAACTAATTTCCGTAAAAAAATTACCTTATTATCTATTTCTTTTACTGAAACGTTGTAGTTTTTAATACGTGAAAATGATTTTTCCATTTCATTTAATTCGTGATAGTGTGTGGCAAAAAGTGTTTTAGCACGATGATCAGGATGCTCATGGATATATTCTACAATTGCCCAGGCGATAGAAATTCCATCATAAGTACTTGTTCCTCTTCCTAATTCGTCAAAAAGAACCAGACTTCGATTCGAGAGATTGTTTAAAATACTGGCAGCTTCGTTCATTTCCACCATAAAAGTAGATTCTCCCAACGAGATGTTATCGCTTGCTCCAACACGCGTAAAAATTTTATCCACTACACCAATTTTTGCATTTTCTGCTGGAACAAAACATCCCATTTGAGCCATTAAAGTAATCAAGGCAGTTTGTCGGAGCAAAGCTGATTTGCCTGACATGTTGGGTCCAGTAATCATCATAATTTGCTGGGTATTGCTGTCAAGGTAAATGTCATTCGGGATATACGTTTCTCCCAGTGGCAATTGTTTTTCAATGACGGGATGTCTTCCTTGCTTAATTTCAATAATGTCATCATCATTAATTTCGGGTTTCATATAACGATTATCAGCAGAAACCTTTGCAAAAGAAAGCAGACAATCCAACTGAGCAATCAGATTAGAATCTAATTGAATAGCCGGAATGTAATCAAGCAAGCTAATTATCAAATCATTGAACAATTTTGTCTCAATAGCAATTATTTTTTCTTCCGCTCCTAAAATTTTTTCTTCATAAATTTTTAATTCTTCTGTAATGTAACGTTCTGCATTGACCAATGTTTGTTTTCGAATCCAGTGTGTTGGTATTTTATCTTTATGAGTGTTTCTGACTTCAAGATAATAACCAAACACATTATTGAAACCAATTTTTAAGCTTGGAATACCAGTAGCTTTGCTTTCACGTTCTTGTATTTTCTGTAAAAAATCCTTTCCAGAATATGCCAATTCACGTAATTCATCCAGCTCTTGATCAATACCTTTTTGAATAATATTGCCACGATTCAACAAAATGGGCGGATCGTTTAGGATTTCTTTTTCAATACGTTCAGAAATAATTGAACACGGATTTAATTGATCACCAATAGTTTTTAACGTGACATTATCAGTAGCTGAACAAATTTTTTTAATAGGTTCAATAGCTTTCAAAGCCACTTTCAGTTGTACCACTTCACGCGGATTGATTCTGCCAACGGCTACTTTTGATACCAGCCGTTCTAAATCACCTATTAAAGCTATATTTTCTTCAATTTGCAATTTTACATCTGGATGTTTAAAAAAATATTCTACCACATTTAAACGTTCGTTAATTTGCTGAACATTTTTAAGAGGGAAAGCTATCCAGCGTTTCAGAAGCCGAGCACCCATTGGGCTAATGGTTTTATCTATAATATCGCAAAGGGAACGTCCACCTTCATTTATGCTTTCGAAAAGTTCTAAATTTCTTACCGTAAAGCGGTCGAGCCAGACATATTGCTCCTCTTCAATTCGTAAAAGATGAGTAATGTGTGCCGTTTGTTGATGATGGGTAATGTCCAGGTAATGAAGTATAGCTCCCGCAGCAACAATTCCATTGGAAAGATTAGCAACACCGAATCCTTTCAGACTTGTGGTTTCAAACTGTTTCAACAATCGTTCATAAGCTGACTCAGGTGTATAAACCCAATCGTCTAATGGATAAGTATAAAATTTTGTTCCAAACAAATCTTCAAATTCTTTTTTTCGGTTACGATCGAAAAGAATTTCTTTGGGTGAAAAACTATTTAAGAGTTTATCAACGTATTCTCCATTACCTTCGGCTACTAAAAATTCACCTGTTGAGACATCAAGAAAAGAAACGCCAATCTGACTTTTGTTGATATAAACACTGGCAAGGAAATTATTTTCCTTAAAATTTAATACAGTATCATTATAAGTAACGCCCGGTGTTACTAGCTCTGTAACATCTCTTTTTACGATAGTTTTAGCAAGTTTTGGATCTTCCAGTTGGTCGCAAATAGCTACTCTTTTACCAGCTCTAACCAATTTTGGTAAATAAGTATCGAGAGCATGATGAGGAAATCCAGCCATTTCTACACTTTTAGCGGCACCATTGGCACGTCGGGTAAGAGTGATACCAAGAATTTCCGAAGCTTCAATAGCATCAGAGGAATAAGTTTCATAAAAATCACCGCAACGAAACAATAAAATAGCATCAGGGTGCTTTGCCTTGATTTTAAAATACTGTTTCATTAGAGGTGTTTCTACAATGTTTTCTTGCATATTCTTAGTTTCTCAAAAAATTATTTTCTAACTATTGCGTTTCTTCAAATAGCATATTGATAGTTGATGTCATTCCCGACCATGAATATTTTGACTTTTCTACTTTTATGTTGTTGATGAATTCTTCTGAACGGTTATTAGTATAAAAATCTATAATGGCATCCGCAATTTTTTGGGGATTTACCTCGACAACGTAACCAACTTTCTGATGAGGAACAATTTCAGCTAATCCCCCAACGTTGGTAACTAACATTGGCTTTTCAAAATGATAAGCTATTTGGCTAATGCCGCTTTGTGTCGCTGAACGATATGGTTGCACAATCAGGTCAGCAATACTGAAATAATATTTAACATCATTGTCAGGAATAAAATTCGAACGTAATTCTACTTTATTTTCTAAATTAAGACGTTGAATTTGTTTTAAATAAGGTTCAGGATGTTCATAAAATTCACCAGCAATAATCAAATGAACATCTAATTCTTCCAACCTTTTATCAGCAAAAGCCTCTAAAAGCAAGTCCAATCCTTTGTAATATCGTATAAATCCAAAAAATAAAATATAATGTTTTTGTTCATGAAGTCCTAATTTTGCAGCTGCTTCCTTTTTGGGAACCAATTCACCATAATGATCATAAATTGGATGCGGTGAAATGGCAATTGGCTTGTTTTGTTTATCAAATAAGCGAATGTCTTTTATAACGGTTTGTGACATAGCAACAAAACCATCCATATATTTGACAAAATAAGAAGGCAACCATCTATCCAAAAAGGTACTTTCGTGAGGAATCATGTTGTGAATGAGTCCAATCATTTTTGTTTTTGGAGAATGCGCAAATTTAGCAATGGTTCCAAAACAAGGTGCAATAAAAGAAGTCCAATAACTAAAAATGACCTTGTCAGGTGATTTACTTTTAATTTCTTTGCCCACTTTTCTCCAATTGAAAGGATCGATAGAATTGATGCGTCGAGTGATTTTTAATCCTTCAGGAGGCTTCTCGCTGGAAAATTGAGTCTTTCCAGGGAATAAAAAATCAGGATATTGAACGGTAAAGGTCATAATTTCTATTTCATTTCCTTCTTTGACAAATTCTTTTGCCAGACGTTCGTTAAATGCTGCCAAACCTCCCCGAAAAGGATAAGCCGTTCCTACTATAATGATTTTCACTGGATAAATTTTGATTTATGATGTTGCAATGATAGCTTTTGCTGATATTTTTGTAAAAAAGATTGTTGCAAGCCACGAGATTGTCACAAAGTTACAAATTTTGAAAGGAAATTAGGATAAAATTTAAAAGCTATTTTATTTTCAATTTAAATTGTAATAGTCATTTTTAAATTTATAAAAATAAATTGCTGGATTCCTTTTAGTTGTCTTCATTTAAAGTTTCATTATCAGGAAGCGAAACAATTTGCTTGCGACGTCCATCACTATAAAAATGACTTATTTTCTTATTGATAATGAGAGTTGTTGGAATATTGGCAAGTTGATTTTTATCTATTTCTACAAGTTTATTCCAGGTCTGGTAACTAATCAGCATAAAGCTGTATTTTGAAAAAGTATTGGAATTTATTTTGTTTTGTTTAAGAATTCTGACTGCATTGGGAAATTGTTTCTCCATCTCATTTATGTATCGAGCCACACTTTCGTTGTTATCAATCACTTTATTCACATCCATAATTTGAACCGTTGCATTGTTGTTGTTTTTTAAAATCCGTCTTGCATAGCGTAATAAGAATTCGTCTTCTTTATCATAAAGCAAAACTATTGTTGAAGTAATATCCGTAAAACCTCTGTTTATAAAGACCCCTACATTACAATTGCTTTGTTCGATAAAATATTTGGTTTTATCTTTTATTAAATTTCCAGGATAGAAAACGACTCGTTGCTGAGAAACTTTATTAATAAACTTATTGAGCCATTTTATTCTCCTGAAAACATTTTTTTCCTTAAAAAAGGGGATGCCTGATAAAGAAGGACCAGCTCCTACCAATAAAAAATCAAAAATCTCCTGATTGACGAGTCGTACAATTCCAGCTTCAATGTTATCAGTGACTTTATAAACTGTTTCGATAGGAAGTTGAAGGATTTCTGCTTCTTCCTTTACTGCCTTGAAACTTTCTTCAGCAAACTGTTCTCCATAAATAGGATTGGTATCAGTACTTGGAGTAATATGTAAAACAGTAATAGACAATGTATTTTTAACTCCTTCTAAAACCTTTTTTGCAACTCGGAGCAATATTTTTCCATTTTCTGGATTACCTACTGCAATAAGAACTTTGTAAATTCCTTGTGCTTGTTGTCGTTTGTATTCTTCAATAATATTCTTTTCAGGGAAGAGCCGATTAATTAAATTTAGAATAGGAGTAGTCATAAAAGTAGTTACTAAAGCCATAATTACTAACATTACAAATATGGTAGGAGGAAGAATGTTCATCTCATAGCCAATATTTAATACAATCAGTTCCATTAATCCCCGTGTATTCATTAAGATACCTAACGACAAGCTATCGCGCCACGATTCTCCCATAAATCGTGCTGTGAAAGCTCCACCCACAAATTTTCCAATAATACCAACTAAAATAAAAATCAAGCAAATTCCCCACAAGTAAGGTGTATTTAATAAGCCAATTTCAGTGCGTAAACCTGTATAAACAAAAAATAAAGGCAGAAAAAGTGAAACAGAAACATCTTCTATTTTATCAATTATAAGTTTTCTAAAATTGGGAATGGGTGGCATCACTACGCCTGCCAGAAAAGCTCCAAATAATGCGTGAATGCCAATGAATTGGGTGATAAAAGCAGAAGAGAGCAACATTAAAAACAAAAAACCTACTATATTTTTATTAAACGTTTCAATGTTTTGATAAATCTGACCTACCCGTCGTAAAAATGGTCTAACTATCAACAACATAAATAATATGTAGGCTATTGCTAACAAAATTGTATAAAGTGCACTAAAAAAATTGCCTGTTTTAGAAATAGCAATGACTACCGCTAAAATACACCATGCCGTTACATCATCAATAGCGGCACTAGCTATAGAAATTCCTCCCAAATGTGTTTTCGTTAATCCTTTTTCCTGAACAATACGTGCCAGCACAGGGAAAGCTGTGATGCTCATCGAAACGCCAATAAAAAGAGCAAAAGGAAGGAATCTGGTATAAGTAATCGCAAATTTTTCATAAAAATAATAAGCCAACAACATCCCCAGAAAATAAGGAATTAAAATGCTGGCATGACTGATAACAATGATTTGGCTTGTTCTATTTTTTATAGCATTGATATTCAATTCCATCCCTATAATAAACATAAATAAGATAAGACCTACCTGGCTCAAAAGGTAAAGATTGGTCAATGAGTGGGCTGGAAATAAAAATTGATAAGCTGCTGGAGAAAAATGTCCTAATAATGATGGTCCTAATACTATTCCTGCCAGAATTTCTCCAATGACAGTTGGTTGATTGATTTTACTGAAAAGGTAACCAAAAAAACGTGAGACAAGAAGAATGGCAATAATCTGCAGCAATAAAAGAGTGATAGATTCGCCTAAATTTTGGTTGACTGACAGTTTAAAATTTTTCCACGTAGAAAAATGTTGAGTTTGAGAAATAGTATCCTGAATTTTGTGTGCAGTTTGATATTGTGCTTCAATGGCGTTCCCTTTTTGAATAAGGAAATAAACGAACACACAAAACAATATAAGCATCAAGGCATAATAAAACCAAGTTTTAAAGTTTTCTTTTTTTGACATAAATGCCCTCAAATTTTAAGAATTCTGTCAGTAATAATATTTCTCCTACTTCAAAATTCTTATTCTTTTCTTTTTGCAAATTTAATGATAAATTTAGGAATGGTTGACAAAAAGGAATTGAAAAATTAAATAAAAAACCACCTTAAATACTCAATTTAATCAAAAGAATTCCTCGAGGCTTGCGTCGGGGTTAATCATTTTTTAAAATATGGAGGGTTGATTGAAATATTTGATTTGAAATAACATCCTATTAATCTGCTAATATATGTACAGGATTTTTGGCAGTTTATTATATATCAGGAAATTTAATTTTTTTCTTGGTCTGTTGTTCAAAATATCTTCTACTCGCTTTATATCCTGATCAGAAAGATTTTCAAAAGAAGTTTTTTTAGGAAAATACTGACGAATAAGTCCGTTTGTATTTTCA
>Ga0209204_1001442_pt1 | contig 22164 bp, 14 predicted proteins | sample AD_JPNMR2_MetaG_FD_184425 | JGI IMG/M metagenome (GOLD analysis project Ga0209204, IMG submission 184425) | Active sludge microbial communities of municipal wastewater-treating anaerobic digesters from Japan - AD_JPNMR2_MetaG (SPAdes) (version 2) | ecosystem: Engineered > Bioreactor > Anaerobic...
AAAATACTGCACCCATGGAACTGGCTGGAACCCTGGAGTCCACAGATATATTTTAGATGAATATCTCAACAGGGAAAAAACATGGAAAGATGATATAAAAAAGTGGTTGAAAGAACCTGTAAACCTAAAAAGAGGCCATGAGTATGCTGCAAGTATTATAAATGCATATATGGGTGGAGAACCATTTGTATTCAATGGAAATGTCCCCAATACAGGGATTATTCCTAACCTGCCTCAAAATGCCTGTGTTGAGGTGCCTGTCCTTGCAAACAAAAGGGGCTTTAACACTATATATGTAGGACCACTTCCACCTCAATGTGCTGCCTTAAACAATATAAACATAGCGGTAGAAGAGATGGCTGTGGAAGGAGCATTAACAGGTAATGCTGAAATGGTCTATCATGCCATATGTTATGACCCGCTGACAGCAAGTATGCTCTCTTTAGCAGAGATAAGAAAAATGGTCAAGGAGATGTTTGAGAAAAATAGGGAATATCTCCCACAATTCAAAAGTATAAGATTTTAGCGGGATAATTTTTCAAGATACTCTTTTGCAGGAGAAAAATCAGGGTTGATTTCAAGCGCCTTTTTAAATTGTTCTTCTGCTTCTCTATATTGTCTTTTCATATAATAGGCAGTCCCTAAACTGTAAAAGGAAATATAGGCATCCGGTTTTAACCATGTTGCTCTTTTGAGATACTGAATTGCTTCATCATATCTTGCTGTATTAAGATATAGAAAACCCATATTATTGTTAAACTCATAACTATCCGGAGTTAACATTAAAGCGGTAAGAAACGACTCTTCCGCTTTTTCTGAATTACCTCTAAAAAGATATGTTAATCCCAGATTGTTATAGAGAGAATCATAGTAAGGGTGTAATTTTATTCCAGCCGATAATAAAGTGTATGCCCTATTATATTCATTTAAATTCATTGCAATGGTTCCTGCAAAGTGTAAATATTCATAAGAAAAAGGATTGTATTTAGATGCTTTCTCTGCAAACTGGAGTGATAGATTCCCTTTTGTATTCTTCGCAAGAAACATATACCTGCTTGCCTTTATCCCCCTGTAACTCAAAACAATCCCTCCTATCGCAAAAATTAAAAGGTATAACTTCAATAATGGATATGAAACCTTTAAAGTCCTGTCCCCCCTGCTCTTCCTGTATATACCACCTGTAAAAGAAACATTTGCCCAGAAAAGCAACAACGTAGCAGGATTTTTGAATGGAAAGGACGCAAGAGCATTAACACATATAGCAACTACAGAAGAAATAATACCTGCTATAAGAACTCGCTCCTTACCCTCCATGCCCCTGTACAGAACAAAAGATACCCTGAAAAAAGAAAAAAGAAGATATAAAAATAATAAAAGCCCCACAACCCCTGTCTCCGCACATACCTCAAGATAATCATTGTGGACACTATCAACAAGCAGCGAGGGACCTTTCAGTGCCTTTGTTTCTCCTTTTGCATAATACGGATATGTGATAACAAAATTACCTGGACCTACACCCATCAAGGGATTTTCTTTTATCATCTTCAGTGTTACATTCCATATAAGAAACCTGCTCTTTATCGTGCCTCTCTCAAATGTGGAAATATCAGAAAAGGCAATACGGGAAAAAAACAATATGCACAGAAAAATTATCACCTTCCTGTTTATAGACACCCTCCTGCCAGTAAGAATAAAAAATAAAATACAGGAAACAAAAAAAGATATATAACTTGCCCGCGTGAATGTAAAAATAAGATGGAGAATAAACAGTAAAAGCAGAATATACAACAGCCAGTTCCTCTTTTCCTTAAAGATAAAATAATAAACATAGGGAATTACCATCACAAGATATTCAGCGGCAAAGTTACGCCTGCCAAGGGTACTTAACGGACTGTTCTTTATATCCCACTTCACAAAATCAATACCAGCAACCTGTAATAAACCATATATGGATATTATTACTGTGATAATTACAACCCCCTTCATAAAATAATCAATAAGATAGATGTCCCTTGCAATGAGATTCTCCAGCGATATATAAAGGGTGATGAAAAGAATAAGAATAAAAATACTCCTGAACCCTTCAAAGATATTTACACACCTGCTAAGTGTCAGGATATACCAGATAAGTAATAAACCAGCAGGTATAATAAAGGTGTTCCGATAACTGAATAACCTATCCTTTATCCCTGCCGCAAAAAGTAAAATAACACAAAAAAATATCCAGACAAACTTGGGAAGTTTTGTAGGGTCTCCAGTAAAAGCAAAAAGAAGGGGCGTAATTGCCAGAAGCCACAGACTTAACCGAAAAAATTTATTCATATTGACTGTAAAGGTACTTCTGGTATAATATAATACTTCAAATTAAAGATAAAAACAATGGGGATATAGCTCAAAGGGAGAGCGTCCGCCTTGCACGCGGAAGGTTGCGGGTTCAACTCCCGCTATCTCCACTCTGGGTTGCGGTTAAGGGAGGTGAAACCGCAACCTTAAAGGGGTGCAGGGGAAAGAATTGTCCCCTGCGTATTTCGGAGTGGGGGGAGGACTATATCAGGAAGGGGGAAGCACCCCCTCCTGACGAGCGAAGCGACGGTTGGGGGTTCAACTCCCGCTATCTCCACTCAGGGTTGCGGGTAAGGGAGATGAAACCGTAACCTTAAAGGGGTGCAGGGGAAAGAACTGTCCCCTGCGGCTTTCGGAGTGGGGGGAGGACTATATCAGGAAGGGGGAAGCACCCCCTCCTGAAGAGCGAAGCGACGGTTGCGGCTTCAACTCCCGCTATCTCCACTCAGGGTTGCGGGTAAGGGAGATGAAACCGTAACCTTAAAGGGGTGTCCGCCTCGGGCGGATGTATTCTGGAGGGGAGGCAGAAAAAAGTATTTCCATCTTTTCACTCTTCTCTCAGGAGAAGTAAAAATACCAAAGGGCCAGAAAAGGGATTTTTATGATGACTAAAAAAGGACCGGGTTCTCTGGTCAAAATAATGGATGAAGAAGAGATAAAAAGGGATTTTGTTCCACGACTTAATATCATTACCAAGCCATTGTTTATTATCTTTGAAGAACTGATACAGAAGGAAGATTTCCCGGATAGAGAACTTATCTTTTCTATTATGAGAGAAGTTGATGAAATAGAAACCTTCCTTGATGACTATGGCGCTTCTCATAACAAAAAGTTTTTCTACTTCAGAGAATTGATTGGCTCTATAAGATGGATAAATATCTTCATATTTCAGGGGCTCCATATTCTTGCAAGAGTAAAAAGTTATAATCTTGATGTTTCTGAACGGGAAAAAGCCATATTTATCAAAGAGCTGAAGAAGACAATAACCCTTTATCTAACCACGTTAAAAAATCTTGGAGCAACATTACAGGAAGAGGCATTAAAAATCGGGATTAAAAAACCAAGAGAAAAATACAGTAAAAAGAAGATGCTGATAGAGATACAGAAAAAAATTCTCCCACCGGACATTGAAGAAGATGTGGTAAAAGAAAAAGAGGAAAGAACTATTAGTATCCTTGTAAAATTCCTTGAAAATGCTGAGATGTTCAATACCTTTGTATGTGGAATAAAATCAGATGAAGAAATCACAGAAGAAATAATGGAGAAATACAGGTCAATATTCAATCAAATAGAATCTCTTTATGACACTTTTCTAAAAAATACAGAGATAGAGAATAAATACCCTGATCTGAAAAAGATAAGGAGTTATGTCGCCCTATCTATGCATCTTTTAGAAATGGGGAAGGCACTTACTCATTTCTACGAGAGGCACAGTGATAAGGTAAGAAAATACTCCTCCTCTTCTCAACTTTCCCGTCTGGTGCCGGACGTTACAATAAAAGAAACTTTAAAGGAATTCATTCTCAACTATTCTATTTATTTCCTTCTTACAGGTAAATCTACGTCTATAAAGATATTCAAAAAAATGGGTATGGATGCCGATGAGTTTATCTATTCTACAAGGAAACTTATACTATATTCTTACAGAATAGAGGACTTCCATATAAGGCCTGTAATGCCTGTAACTCAAATAGCGGGTAAATATAAATTGGATACATCCCTCTACTATAACAGAAATAAGTATAACCTTAAAAGTCCGGTAGAGATGGCAATAGCAATACCTGATATAAGAGAAGGTTTATCAAAGGAAAATGTGGAGATTATGATACAGGGACCAAGAAAATCCGTCAATGAAATATGTGAATTTTTAAAGGAGAAATGCGGGGCGTCAGAAAAGGAAATTGTATGTAGTTTAATAACGTCTTCTCGTTTTTAACCTTTAAGATTTATGTTTTATCATTCGTATATGGCTTATTGACATATAATTTTTTCCGGGTTATACTATTTATCTCTTGACAGAGTTATTTAAAAAGGGTATTATAAATTTGACATAAGAAAAAAATGGAAGTATAATTACCTTTCTTTCAGTATAAAGCCTGAAAGTGTGGAAGTGTTGTTCATTGACAATTTAAAATTTATGGTCAAGCTATTAAGGGCATACAGTGAATGCCTTGGCGAAACCTGGCGATGAAGGGCGTGGCAAGCTGCGAAAAGCCCCGGGGAGGCGCAAGCAACCCGTGATCCGGGGATTCCCGAATGGGGCAACCCATCCACCTGAAAGGGTGGATATTCGCCGCAAGGCGAAGGCGAACCAGGGGAAGTGAACCATCTCAGTACCCTGAGGAAAAGAAAGAAATTTCGATTCCCTGAGTAGCGGCGAGCGAAAGGGGAAGAGCCCAAACCGTATAATGGTAATAGCGTAGGTGCGTTCATTATACGGGGTTGCAGGGTCTGGCAGGAGAGAACCTACTCTCTCACCGGGTAAAAAGTTTTTCAGAATAGTCGAATGACATGGAAAGGTCAACCACAGAAGGTGAAAGTCCTGTAGACGAAATTCTGAAAACACCTGGGTCAGATTCCTGAGTACCGCGGAGGAACCGAGGAGCTCCGCGGGAATCCGGGAGGACCACCTCCTAAGGCTAAATACATGGTTTCGACCGATAGTGTACAAGTACCGCGAGGGAAAGGTGAAAAGAACCCCGGGAGGGGAGTGAAATAGAACCTGAAACTGTGTGCCTACAAGCAGTCGGAGTCCGCCGCAAGGCGGATGACGGCGTGCCTATTGAAGAATGAGCCGGCGAGTTATTGGCTGCAGCGAGGTTAATCCGCTTCAGCGGAGGAGCCGTAGCGAAAGCGAGTGGTCCTAACCGGGCCCGTTAGTTGCAGTCAATAGACCCGAAGCTGGGCGATCTAACCATGGCCAGGATGAACCCGTCTTAACCGGCGGGGGAGGTCCGAACCGGTGTTCGTTGCAAAGAGCTCGGATGAGCTGTGGTTAGGAGTGAAAGGCTAATCAAGCCCAGTGATAGCTGGTTCTCCCCGAAATGACTTTAGGGTCAGCCTCACCTTATAGAATGATGGGGGTAGAGCACTGATAGGGCAAGGTTCCTCACAAGGAGCCAAGTTCTTTCAAACTCCGAATACCATCATTTGTTCGGTGGGAGTGAGACTGTGGGGGCTAAGCTCCATAGTCAAAAGGGATTCAGCCCAGACCATCAGCTAAGGTCCCTAAATCCAGACTAAGTGGTAAAGGAAGTGGAGTCACACAGACAACCAGGAGGTTGGCTTAGAAGCAGCCATCCTTTAAAGAAAGCGTAACAGCTCACTGGTCGATGTGATTCTGCGCCGACAATTCAACGGGGCTCAAGTCTGGTACCGAAGCTATGGTTTCCACCAAAAATTGGTGGAAAGGTAGGGGAGCATTCCCTGACGAAGAAGTTCATCCGTAAGGATGGATGGAGTCAAGGGAAGAGAGAATGCCGGCATAAGTAGCGAAAATCCCGATGAGAATTCGGGACACCGAAAGCCTAAGGTTTCCTGGGGAAGGTTCGTCCGCCCAGGGTTAGGCGGGGGCTAAGTCGAGGCCGAAAGGCGTAGGCGATGCACAGCTGGTTAATATTCCAGCCCCATCTGGTAAACGTTAATACTGAAGGGGGGACGGAGAAGAATAGGTCATCCGGTGACTGGTAGTACCGGTTTAACTCCTGAAGTCCGCTTGTGGCAAATCCATAAGCACCAAGGATGGATGGAGGAATACGAGCTCAATCGCAAGTGCGAGCGAAGTGGCCAAGTTCTTCTTCCAAGAAAATCCTCGTAGGGAGTTTATCAGGTGCCCGTACCGCAAACCGACACAGGCAGGCTGGGGGAATACCCTAAGGTGCGCGAGAGAACCCTTGCTAAGGAACTAGGCAAAATAACCCCGTACCTTCGGAAGAAGGGGTGCCTGAGTAAGGTATAGTTAGTCAATAATTATACCTGAAAGGGCCGCAGTGAAATGGCTCCCGCGACTGTTTATCAAAAACACAGGGCTCTGCAAACTCGTAAGAGAATGTATAGGGCCTGACAAGTGCCCAGTGCCGGAAGGTTAAGAGGAGATGTTATCCGCCGTAAGGTGGAGAAGCATCAAATCCAAGCCCCGGCAAACGGCGGCCGTAACTATAGAAATGGACCGCTGTAGTTACGTAAAAAAATCCGACTATATGCTGGGAAATCTCGTCATTCCTGAACTACTCGCCACTAACAGATGGCAGTAAAAATGTTCAGGTAGAGATAATCAGCAGGAAAGGTTAAATTTCCTTAAAGGAGACGGGTATGCAATATAATCCTAAAAGAGTACCTCCACATATAGGATATTATCTTGCTGGCTTTGCTGATGGAGAAGGCAGTTTCAATATAATCTTCGGAAAGAGAGATGATTACACAAATCAGTGGAAAATCTCTCCATCCTTCAATGTTTCTCAGAAAGACCCGGTTATACTTTCTTTGTTCAAGAAACATCTGAAATGTGGAACTATGAGGCAACGTCAGGATGGAGTATGGTACTACGAAGTAAATAATCTTAAATCCATCTGTGAAAATGTAATTCCCTTCTTTGAATACTTTGGATTTCTATCATCTAAGAAGAAAAACGACTTCTCAAAATTTAAAAAAATTGTTTATCTTATCAGGGAAGGGAAACACCTTACAGAAGAAGGGATAAAAGAAATCATCTCCATCAGGAATAAGATGCACAATGGAGGGAAAAGGAACTATTCAGAAGAAGAAATCCTTAAGGAAATTTAAAATCCTCAGAGACTATACGTCGGACACCAAATATCAGTTTGGTGAAGATATAGTCCGAACTACCTGGTGACAGGTAGAGTGGGAAGTATCCCACCCTTTAAAAAGGTAACACAATGAACGGTCCTAAGGTAGCGAAATTCCTTGTCGGGTAAGAGGTCGGTCTTGCCCGTAAGTTGGCTCATAACGGTGGAACTCTCTGCTTCTGGATGTAAACAAGGAACATCCTAAACGGCAGGGACAATACCGTGGGAAGTCGTCTGCCTTCGTTCTAAAAATGAACTCTGGTGGATTGACCCCGTAACGACTCAATCCTTTTACGGATTGGACTCTTCCAGAACTGCTAAATGGAAGGGTAACACGCCAACCATTAACCGGAGAGGAGCAAAATGTTAAATCCCTATTATGTAACCGGATTTACAGAAGGGGAAGGGTCTTTTTATGTATCTGTATCTCCACGTAAACTGGAAAAGGTTCAGTGGGAGATAAGACCCACCTTCTCAATATCTCAGAATAAAGATAACAGAGGGATTTTATATCAGATACGGGACTTTTTTGGATGTGGCTCTGTAAGACCTTCAAAAAGAGACAACACTTACAGATATGAAGTGAGGGCACTTAATGACATAAGTGAAAAGATAATCCCCCACTTCAAAAAATATCCGCTTATCACTGAAGGCAAGAAAAATGACTTTGAGGCATTATGCAGGGTTGTTGAGATAATGCTTCAAAAAAGACATCTTACAGAAGAAGGGCTCAAAGACATCTTCCAGATACTTCTCAGTGCCCGTCCAGAAAGCAGAAGAAATTACAATATCAAAGAACTCTCCAGGTTAATGAAGGTATAGTCTATTGTGAAGTTCCGACCCGCACGAATCTTGTAACGATGGGAGCGCTGTCTCGGCGAGGGGCTCGGCGAATTTGTGATACCTGCGAAGACGCAGGTTACCCGCGGCTAGACGATAAGACCCCGGAACCTTTACTGTAGCCTGCTATTGGATTTTAGAATAATATGCGTAGGATAGGTGGGAGGCGATGAAATCCTGATTCCGGTCAGGGTGGAGCCAGCGGTGAAATACCACTCTTATTATTTTGAAATCCTAACCTCTGTCTGTGAAACCAGGCAAGGGACAGTGGGAGGTGGGCAGTTTAGCTGGGGCGGCTGCCTCCTAAAAGGTAACGGAGGCGTCCAAAGGTTCCCTCAGGCTGTTTGGCAATCAGCCGTTGAGTACAAAGGCAGAAGGGAGCCTGACTGTGAGACTGACAGGTCGAGCAGAGGCGAAAGCCGGGCTTAGTGATCCGGTGGTCCCGTGTGGAAGGGCCATCGCTCAGCGGATAAAAGGTACTCCGGGGATAACAGGCTGATCTTGCCCAAGAGTTCATATCGACGGCAAGGTTTGGCACCTCGATGTCGGCTCATCGCATCCTGGGGCTGGAGAAGGTCCCAAGGGTTGGTCTGTTCGCCCATTAAAGCGGTACGTGAGCTGGGTTCAGAACGTCGTGAGACAGTAGATGACCCTGCTGTCTTTAAATCTGGCTATATGCTGGGAAATCCGAGTATCTAACTGTTACTTGACAGAGCGTGAAAATAGAGATATTATGCCTCTATATAATATGTCAAGTAAAAATACAGTTAGTGCGGACAATCAGCAGGCAACCGGTCAAATTTCCAATGAATATCTTGCGGGTTTTGTAGATGGAGAAGGATGTTTTTATGTTGGTTTCAGCAAAAGGAAAGATCTGCCATTAGGATGGCAGATAATCACTGAATTTCATCTCAGTCAAAATCCAGGTGGTAAAAACATATTAGAAGCATTTAGAGAAAGATTAAAAGCAGGTTATATAAAACCCAACAATCCGAAAAATAAAAAAGATAGAACCTGGGTTCTTGTAATAAAAAATAGAGATGAAATCAGAAACAAACTTATACCTTTCTTTGAAAAGCATCCTCTCTTTTCGCACAACAAAAGAAAACAATTTCATATATTCAAACAGGTATTTTCTATTATAGAACAGAAAAGACACCTTACAGTAGAAGGTTTTGAAGAAATAGCATCTCTTGTATTCAGTACCCCCACAAGAGGCAACAAAAAATATTCAAAGGAAGACCTGACCGGAGCCTCAGAGACTATACGCCAGAATTCACCGAAAGGTGAATAAGATATAGTCCGAACTTGCAGGCGACTGCAAGAGACTTTCTGAAAAGAAAGTCCGCCCGCCAAAGGCGGGTCAGTAATCCTTATTTATTAAGGATGAAAGTAACAGATTGTCGGTCTCTATCTGCCGTGGGCGCAGGAGGCTTGAAGGGGAGCTGACCCTAGTACGAGAGGACCGGGTTGGACGAACCTCTAGTGTACCGGCTATCCCGCCAGGGGTAATCGCCGGGTAGCTATGTTCGGAAGGGATAACCGCTGAAAGCATCTAAGTGGGAAGCCCACCCCAAGATTAGGCCTCCCTCCGCTGCAAAGCGGACTGAAGACCCCAGGTAGACTACCTGGTTGATAGGCTCCATGTGTAAGACCCGTAAGGGTTTAAGCTGAGGAGTACTAATCGGTCGAGCGGCTTGACCATAATTTTTATTAAAACAGGGAAGGTTATCGCCTTCCCTGTTTTTTTTTGACATTAACCGTAATGTCTTTTAAAATATTAGTATGAGGAATAAAAGATTCTGGCAGGGCTTTACCCTTATAGAAATAAGTGCAGTTGCAGGAATTGTCTCTGCACTTTCAGTAGGAACATATATGGGGGTGCAGAAAGGCAGAGAAAGAGAGTGTATAAACAATTTACAGCAGATATATAAGGCGGTTGTGATGTTTGAGATGGATAATGGACACCTCCCAAATGCCAAATTTTTCCCCCCATCTTCCTCTGACCCAAAAGGACTCCAAAATCTATTAGCACAGTACGGAGTAACAGGTAGTATTTTTTTCTGTCCTTCTATCCCTGAACAATTAAATAAATATGGAATAAACTATATATGGAATGATACTGTAAATGGGAAAATGAGCGATTCTCTACCTCCCGGTACCTGGTTAATGACCGAGATGACTGCCGTAAGTAAAAATATACCAGGTCCTCATACGGGCAGGTTTTCAATACTTTATGCAGGAGGTAATGCACAGACAGGAGAAAGGATTTCCTTACCGGAGGTATCTCCTGCACAGAAACCGGTAGAAGAACCAAGGGAAATTAAAAAAACAGAAGAAAAAATGCCAGAATCATTGCCTGTATTAAGCGTCCTGACAAAAAAGGAAGCACGGGCAGGAGAAAAATTAAAGGTATCTGTTTCTATCTCTGATGGAAAAGGTGGTTCAATTCCAATAAAATCAGGTATATTTTCAATAAAAGCAGATGACACTTCAGTGGATATACCTTCTGTTTTTGAAGTAAAAAGCGAGTCATCAAGTTTTGAATTCCCGGCCATCTTTAATAAAACAGGGAAATTTCATATAAAGATAAAAGAAGAAAATTCAGGACTGGAAGGAGAATGTGAAATAAATATCTCTCCTGAATCCGTATCCCAGTTTACATTTTCTAATTTTCCATTACTATGGGAAGCAGGCAAACCACAGGTAGTTCATATCTATGCCTGTGATACAGGTGGCAACAAAACTGATGATTATGACGCTGAAGCAATTATCCTGGCGAGAAAAGGGAAGGTATCTCCTGAAAAGGTAATACTTGTAAAAGGGGTATGGGCAGGAGAGATTATGCTGACTGAATCTTCTGATAGCAATGTTCTGTATGTAGCAGGAGAGCGAGATATTTTTGGAGCCAGCCCTGAATTCAAGGTTAAAAATACTGCCCCTTCTTTTATTGAGGTATCCACTGAAAGTAAAACAGAACCTGTAGCCGGTACCCCTTATGATATAACATTAGAAGTGAAGGATATTTATGGCAATAGATGCATTGATTATACCGGAGAGATTGAAATAACCCTTCCTGAGGGAGCAACAGGTGATAAAAAAGTCATATTCAACACAGAAGATGCGGGAAGGAAAAGGATAGCACTTACATTTTTTAAGGCAGGGAGTAAAAAAATAATGGTTTCCTCTGGAGAGATTAAAGGGGAAAAAGAGTTCTATGTCAACCCCGGACAGTTGTATGGTTTTTCTATAGGAGATATAGGAACACAGGAAGCAGGAAAATCATTCAGTATAGTAGTCAGGGCAACGGATAAATGGGGAAATCCTGTAAAGGGTTATTATCTTAAAGAACCATCCGGCACTGTGGAATATATAAACAGGGATACTTCTTCAGGAATGTGGATGGAAACGGTTGTAATAAAGAAAGCAGGAGAGTATAACATTGTAGTTGAAGACATGGCAGGGAATCGTGGAAATTCAAATACATTTACGGTAAAACCCTCTTCACCTGAAAAGATTGAAATTTTGGGGATACCTGCGGAGCTAATACAGGGAGAAGAATATACAGGAAGTATTGCAGTAAAAGACAGATTCGGCAACATTATTGCTGATTATAAGAGTAATTTCACAATAGAAGCAGAAGGACTGAAAGTAGAGATTAATGGGGCCAATATAAAAATAATCCCTGAAAAATCCGGATATTGCAAACTTACCCTGAAGGATGAAGCCAATAGTAAGTTATCCTTAGAGAAACACCTCATTGTCATATCATCAGATAAAAAATAATTTTTTGCTTTAAATTTACTTAAACATTTTTTAGTTAGAGATATGGTGGAAAAAAATCATCTGAAAGACAAAAGAATAGAAGTAGTATGTGTGGGAACTGAACTTTTATATGACAGGGTGAATACTGATATAAACATCATATCCGGGATAATGGCACGGGCAGGTTTTTTCATAAGCAGATGTATTACAGTAAGCGATGAAAAAGAGGAAATAAAAGAGGCAGTTTCTATTTCATTAAAAAGAAGTGATATTGTTTTTATTACCGGCGGGCTTGGTCCTACATCTGATGATTTAACAAGAGAGGCAGTTGCAGAATTAATGCAGAAAAAACTTATTTTTTCAGATACTCTCTGGAAAAATATATGCGAGAGATTTTACAGAAGGGGGATAAAAGATATCCCTGAAATAAATAGAAGACAGGGATATATCATAGAAGGAGCAAAGGTGATTGAAAACACTGTGGGAACTGCTCCTGGTATGATATTAAAAGAAGGGACAAAAACACTTGTATTGCTTCCCGGTCCACCTCCAGAACTCATCCCTATGGTAGAAGAGTATGCAAAAGAATTAAGAGAAGTATCAAAAGGTGGTATAAAAATTTATCGGTTTGGAATATCCGGGGTGCCGGAATCATCAGTTGAGGAGAAAATCCACAGTTTTTTTACTGAAAGAGGCATCAAATACACTATACTCGCCAGCCCGCAGGTGATAGAGATACTTATATCTTCATCTGGAGAACTTAACGCTCTGTCGGAAATAGAAAAATTTTTAGAAGAAATCTTTTCTGATAATTACTTAGGGATAGACCCACCTGCTCTGCCTGTTATCATAGGAAATCTACTGAAAAAGAAAAAATTTAAGATAGCTCTTGCAGAGTCCTGCACAGGTGGACTTGCAGGTAAACTTCTTACAGACATACCCGGAAGTTCTGAATATTTTCAGGGTTCTTTTGTGGTATATAGCAATATTTTGAAGAGACGAATTTTAGGTGTACCAAAGACAGTTCTGAAAAAATATGGTGCTGTAAGTGAAGAGTGCGCTCTCTGTATGGCAAAAGGCGCCAAAAAGAAAGGGAAAACTGATGTGTCCATAAGCATTACCGGGATAGCAGGACCGGGTGGAGGAAGTTCTGAAAAACCCGTAGGTCTTGTATATATAGGCATTGGCCTGCCCAAAAACAGATTTCATATTCACAGGTTTGTATTCCCGGGTAATAGAGAAAGGATAAGAGAAAGAGCGGTCTATCAGGCATTTGAACTTTTGAGGAAATATCTAAATGAAAAGTAAACTCATTTCAGTCATTCTGTCGGTATTGATATTAGGGGTGATCATAATAAAACTTGTTACTCTACCACCCGAAGTAAAAACAGCAAAGTTAGTTGAAATTCCAGAAGGAGCAACTGCTGTAGATGTAGCAAAACTGCTTGAAGAAAAAGGGGTTATAAAAAATGATGACTGGTTCCTTTATCTCACCAGAAGGTATAATGTTCAGGAAAAATTACAGGCAGGTATATATGAATTTTCAGGCAGGACGCCATTAAAAGAAGTAATAAGAAAGATAGCAAGAGGAGAGGTTATCCTTGTAAGAGTAACGGTCCCTGAAGGAAGCACCATTAAAGATATCGCTGATATCCTTGAAAGAAAAGAACTGGTTCCCAAAGAAGAGTTTATAAAATATGCCCTTGAAAATAAAAAACTTGAAGGTATGCTTTTTCCTGATACATACCTATTTCCCCATAAGACATCCGTTGAAGCCATAGCAAGCACAATGTATAAACGATTCAAAAATGTATTTGAAGAGTTGTATGGAGAACCTATAACAGACGCAAATTTTAAGAAGGTGAAAGAGATTGTTACGGTTGCATCCATAGTGGAAAAAGAAGCGATGTATGATAGTGAAAGGAGGATTATAGCAGGGATTATCTACAAACGCCTGAAAAGAAATATACCTATCCAGAGTTGTGCCACGGTTATCTATGCAACAGGAAAATCTAAATCCCGGCTTTCAACCTCTGACTTGAAGGTTAAATCCCCATATAACACCTACATCCACAGGGGGCTTCCGCCGGGCCCTATATGTAATCCAGGATTTTCTTCACTTAAGGCAGCGCTCAATCCTGAAAAAACTGACTATCTATATTTTGTATCTATGGGCGATGGCAGAAACTACTTCTCAAAGACATACAATGAACACCTTATCGCCATAAAAACCTTCCTCTCATCCAATACCACATCCGAAACTACTTCTTTTTAGGGATTTTTACCCGGATTGTTCTTCATTTAATCAAACAGGGCTCTGCTAAAATAAGATTATTACACCTTTCTTTTAAACCGCCTTTTGCTCTAATAAAAAAATGCAAAAGCCCCCCTTCTCTCACACAAAAATCTATCTCTACTGAAGGGTTTTCTCTGTCTAATGCTTCTTTCAATAGAGTTTTCCCGTTAAACCTTGCTTCAAATTTTACACTTCCTTCTTTAATAAATCTTGAATGAATCCCGAAATATCCATGAAACCTGTTAAATACCTTTTTAGGGACAGCATAGGAGATAATCAATTCCCTGTGCACCCCCATCGCAAGGCCTTTATTAAATCTGTATTCCTCCAGTTTTCCTTCTTTTCTTATCAGAATACTCAAAGGGTATCTTTCTCCCCTCTCCCCTATTGCATAATTATAAACAGGTGTATTAACTCTATAAGGAAAACTGGAATGCCGTGGATAATTTACTGGCTTTATATCTGACAAATATATCCTTTCCAACTTTTTTAAGTCAGTTTTTCTAAAAGATGAAGTTGCCACACAGTAAATAGTATATATTAAGTCATAAACTAATTCCCCTGCTTCTTTTATAATACTTTTTTTGATTTTATATACCGCCTCCGTATCTTTAAGATACTCTGCCTGAACAAGTGGAATTAATTTCTTTCTGTTGGCGCTTTTCACCTGTCTGTACCTATTGTAGAGATGAAAACATATCTCTTCAATATCTGTTCCTAATAAAACAGGATTATAGTCCTTTAGATTTACAGGAATATGGGTTTCTCCAATAAGGGCAGTGGGGTTCAATAAACACCTGTCCGGCTTCTCTATCAGTTCATCAAGTATCCATTGGGAACAACCTTCCTCTCCTTCAAGAGAATGGAAAAAACAACACTGGTCCTGTAAGATATGAAATAACCCTGCCATTGATATTAAGGCATCTTTTTTCTTTCCGGTTCTCAGCCATCCTATAATCCTGGTAAGGTATTTATAAAACCCTCTGTAAACAAAGTGCCATTTTTCTGTGGAATCTGCCTGCCATGCACCGCATCCTTCATAGACATCTGTATCAACAGGGAAATAATGAAACAATCTGCCTTTATTGTTTATCCCATACCTTGTTTTTCTATCGCCCGGATAGGTAACAACTACCATATACTTTTGAAATTCTTTTCTTTTCCTTGCTGACAATCCACAATAATAATCAGGGTCACCTTTGATTAAAATAGAATGAATCTCTTCACGACTCATACCTTCAATCCCCCAGAATATCTTCTGTTTTTTCGGCAGTATATCAAACACATCATATGTAGTATTGTGAGCCATAGAATTCCTCCTATAGCGGTTTTATGATTTATATAGAACAGGGTCACATATAGCAACATGGGGTATATCAAACTGTATTTTTCCATCACAGGTTGTATAAGGGCTACTCCGGGTAGTAAGGATAAGTGTTCTTGCTCCTTTAATACATATATCAATACTATGAACTGGCTCTCCGGGTATAAGAGGAAGTGATACAATCCTCTTTGCTTCATATTCCATATCCTCAGAATAAGTAAGGTTCTCTTCTGTATCAATCTCAACAAAAAACATAGTCCTTGTATTTCCTGTTTGCCCTTCAGTATGCCTGCTCGGCAGTCCCACCCTGCAACGAAAACGGGTATATACATCTCCATTAATAAAAAATTTTATTCCTGAATGGCCCCCCATCCCAAAGCCATTTTTAATAAGTTCTTCCTTACCGTTTCTTCCCCAGACATAGATAGGTATTTTACGTTCTTCTTTAACAAGATTTCCAAGCAGTATATCAAAATACTGGCAGTGATGTATGAAGTATGGTACAAGATAGGTAAGATTAAGAGATTTAAGTCGTTCAACTTCTTTTTTATTAAACCTGTTAAAACCAATGCACATAACTGTATGCCATGCACTTGCAGTAACAAAAACTGCCTGCCGGCACTGCTGAGAAAGAATCCTTTCCTGTTCGCTTTTTGGCTCTCCTTTATATACTGAATCTATTAACCTCCCTACAATTTTCATTCCTTCTTTTATTCCTCTGTCAATTTCAATTAATAGACGAAATGCCGCCTCTGAAACTGTTGTACCCATCAAAACAGGTGTTAGAGGTTTAAATCTATCACTTGCTGCATCAAACCTGCTATGAAGACGGATATGTCTCTTCCTGTCAGGGTCAGGAAAAAGTTGATGAAAAAGGTTATTATCAATTGCATGCCCAGGAGTAAATGGTTCCTGAAGAAAATGTCCAAGCGCCCCACCATATCGTATTGCTTCTTCCCATCTTTTTCTCTGTACCTCATTTAACATCTTTTTAAGCAGCCATTCAATCATTTCCATATGGACAATATGCGAGCGTGGCTGCCCACTACCTGAAGATGACTGACAATCCCTGTCAGGAGGAGAATGGGGTATCCATCTTCCATCAGGAAGGATAGCATAAGGTCTCATCTCTTTATAATAAATCCAGTCCAGTATAGAACACATCGCACCTGCCTTTTCTTCAACCGTTTTTATACCTCTCGGTAGATATGGTTTATTAAGTGCCCTGGGGCTCATATCTGGCTGGATTATCTTTTTCTCCCACTGAGGAAGTGTTGAAAACGCAATCTTTCCTAAAAGGGAATGACCACCTAATCTTAATCTGTGTTCAACCATCTTTATTTTTTACTTCCACACGATTTACGTACAATAAGTTCACCTTTCAAATGTATAAACTTCTTTACTAAATTTTCTCCTTTTATAAGTTTTGCAAGCATCTCAACCCCAATCCGTGCCGCCTTCTCTATCGGAAGAGAAACAGTGGTCAAAGGAGGGCTTATAAACTCCCCCATTTCTACCCCACCCATCCCTACAATACCCATATCATCAGGAACTTTCACCCCTTTCTCCTTCAGATATCCTATGGCATAACAAGCCATAATATCATCATCTATTACTAGGGCAGTAGGAGAAGGCCTTACAGATAAAAACTCTTCTATCGCTTTCTTCAACCTTCCTTCATCATACGCCACCTCTTTTATAAGAGAGATATCATAAGGAAGTGCTAACCTTTTACACGTCTCCTGAAAGTCCCATATGGTCTCATGGACAATCCTTTCATCCTGCGGTCCTGTGATGAAACCTATCCTCCTGTGCCCTATCCTCCATAGATGTGTCACTGCATTGCCAACCGCCCTATAACCTGCAATAATATGAGGAATTTCACTGCCAGGAAGGAAATTATTAACAAGCACCACAGGAATTCCTATCTTCTCTATCTTTTCCAGTGTCTCATCACAAAGGCGACTGTTGATAAGTAACCCATCTACAGGATACTCTTTCATTACATTAAGTATCTTTGAAATTTCATCACTAAATATATTATCCTTTACGTTGTTTATAAGATTAAAAATCTGATGCCCTATATTTTCCTCCGCACACTGCAATGATGCAGAAGTTAGAAATCTGTGCATAAAGGGATGGCTCTTTTCTGTGCTGTAATGGATTAAGATGCCTATGGATTTATATAATCTCTTGCCTTTTAATGCCTTACCAGGACTTACAAAATACCCTTTCCTTCCTTTCTCTTTAAATATGAAGTTTTCTTTTAACAGTTCGGATAGGGCACTCCTTACTGTTACCCTGCTTACACCATACCTTTTTACTAACGCCTCTTCGGATAGTAATCTTTCTCCTCCTTTCAAAATACCATATCTTATCTCATCTAAAATATAGTTTTTTACAAGGTCTCGCTTTGTAATATTCTTCATAGTGTTTTCATTATACCAAAAAACACTTGACAAATCAAGAAAATAGTTATATAATAACCATAGAGAATACAATTATGATACAACGAAAGTATGAGATGAGAAGTTTTAAGGAAGACAAAAAAAGAAAGGAGGGAAAGAAAATGGAAAGAAGAAATAGAAGAGCGGGATTTACGTTAATAGAGTTGCTGGTGGTGGTAGCAATCATTGCAATACTTGCAGCAATGTTGCTACCGGCTTTATCTCAGGCAAGGGAAAGGGCAAGACAGGCAGTATGTATGAACAATTTAAAACAGATAGCCCTTGCATTTGCTCTTTACACCGAAGATTATGAAGGATATATTCCATGGAGAGTGCAACCTAATGGTTATACCTGGGTTACACAAATTGCTCCTATTTATGTGCCTGTTCCTCCTTATGTACCAAATAATACTAAAAGAGGTGTTTTCTGGTGTCCCAGCAATCCTAAAGCACCTCAACCGAGAGGCAACAATGAACTCGTTGTATGCAGTTATGCGATAAATTTTTATAATAGTATGGAAAACTGGATATCTGGAGATGCTGGAAAGGTTCCACGCATCGGACTGCGAATGCAAAGGGTAAAAAGCCCTTCCAGTTTTGCATTGGTTATGGACCACAATATAGATTGGTATTCTTCAAAAGCATTTACTACCTCAGATGATGGAGGAAGAGGAAAAAGACACGGCGGTGGTGCAAATGTTCTTTGGGGAGATTTCCACGTATCATGGATGTTAGAATCTGAAATGCCCAGAACTATAAATAGTGTATTTTATAATGGTGGGGTAAAACACTGGTAGCATAATTATTTATAATATGTGAAAATGATAAAAAAAAACTTTTTTTACTTTATAATAATCTATATTAGTTTATTGATAACGTGGGGTTACTCTGACATAATTACACACAAAATAATAGAGATATCGGATACAGATTGTATATACTCACATGGATTATTAAAACTACCGCGTTTCTATACACAAGGCAATGACGGGCGTGTCGTAATAAACGCCACAGAAATGACACACTTTCTGGTTCAGGATGAAACTGAGCCAATAAAAACTTTCCGTATAATAAAAGACTCTTTATCTTCAAATGAGAAATATGTAGCATATCTTAAATCTGGTATATACGAAATAGAGATAAAACAATCTGTAAAATTAACTCTTTGGTATCGCCTTTATGTTCCACGTATAGGACACTGGAATCATACAGAAAAACTTGATGAAGGACATACCCTTTTCATCACAGATGCTAATATTACTGACCCTAATGATAGTAATCTCAATCGCTGGTTATGGAAGAAAGGACAGGAATATGAATTTTCAAAAGGCAAGCATATATTTATAATTGACTGGCAAGGTGGCATAAAGTTATCTCAATTAGCATTTTTACCCGTAGATGTTGAACCTAATAATAATGAAATATTATCTCCAACTTATAATTATGATATTACTCCATCAAAAGGTATAATTTTAATCGGCCCGGTCCGTCTGTCCCAGAATGAAATCGCGCAAAAAGTTTCTTTTGATGCAGAACTTTCCGGTGGTAAAGTCGGTATTGAATTATCTGTCGATGGAGGTAAAAACTGGCAAAAAATTGAATCAGATGGTGTTATTCCTGATTCTTATAAAAGTTATAAAAATATATTTCTCCGATTAACTCTTGAGGAATCAGAAGATAAAACTTCTCCTATTATTGGTAATCTTTCTCTACAAATCCTGCGTTCAGAAAATATAAAAATTCCCTCGATACCTCAGGAATGTAATTTCTCTGGAAATAACCTGCCACTCATTCCTGCACAGTGGCAAGGTATCAGAACTTTGAATGATAAATACTCCCTTTCAAAAGCAATATTCCCTGACGAAAATGGTATTTTATGGATGGATATGGATAACGCATCTAACATCATTCTTGCACCCAAACAAGAATCATCTGTTTTAAAAACTCCCTCAGGTGTTTCTATATATCAAGGAGTATTAAATCGTAACCTAATAAGTTTTGATATATATATACAATCAACTCAAATGTATAGACCATGGTTCCGGGTAAAACTTCATCGTTCTAGACTTTTCACAGAAGAATATGGTATTAAGGAGCCCTATTATCCTTTTGTTGTTTATCAGGTTGATAGAGAGCACTTCACCGCAATCGATTATTCTAAAATTACATTTGCTGAAGAGCCCTTCTATAAAGGTGAATGGATTTGGTTACCTGGAGAAAGTAGACTATTTAGAAACGGCAGTCATGTATTTCGTATTCGTGCCGGGTTAGAATATATGTTGCTTGACCGTATTGCATTAATTCCCGAAGGTATGGAACCGCCAAAAGATAGAGGTGGTAATTCTAATATACAAATTGTTCCTGAAGGAGAAATATTCTTTTTCCCTATAAATGTAACCATATCCAGATTTTTACAAGTAATTGCTGAAGGAGAAAGCCAAAATAATAATGTAGAATTTTTCTATTCTGCCGATGAAGGTACTTCATGGAAACCAATTAAAGAAGTAAAATCTACTGAACTGTCACAATTATATCTTAAAGCAGTTATTACTAAAACCCATAACAATCAATTCTTCCTTCCTAATTTTAAAGCAGAATTTGAAAAACCTTTTACTCAAATAGTAGTACTCTCTAATAAAAATCAAAAAATTCTTTTTGACATTCATAATGGAACCCTGTTTGGATGGTGGTCATTAGAATCTGGATGGATATTACCCCCAGGTAATTGTCAACCCCTGTTTAGATTTAGCATAGGATATCCTGGTGCTGGACTGCAAAAAATAACACCAGAACCAAGGAATATGACGGATTATCAATTACTATTGAAAAGTAACTGGCAGCAATTAAATCTTAAATATTGCATAGCAGAAAATATTGATGTCACGGTACAGATATCTTTACCTACTGAAGGTTTATCTACATGGCAAATAACTATTGACAATAAATCAAAAATGGAAATCAGGAATGTAGAATTCCCTATTTTAGCAGGAGTACGCATAGGTTCTGACCCTGAGAATAATATGGCGGTTGCAGTAAACAACCATAGTGGAGCAGATTTCCCAGGAGCTCCTTTTTATATACCTGGTAATCCTAAACCTTATATAGACTCTCCTCTAGGATTAAGCGGGATCTATCCAGGATATTACAGTATGGGATGGCTTACCTTATATAATTCAAAAGGAGGATTTACTGTACAAGTACGCAACACTGACGGTGTTGGAACAAAAATAACTTTTGTTCCATCGCCATCTTCGTGGGCAATGGATATAGGTTTTAATCGGATGATATATATTGGGCCGGGAGAAAAAAGCCAATCTACTTATGAAGTAGGGTGTTATAAGGGGGATTGGCATGAAGCAGCAGATATATACAGTGCATGGGCGCATTCATGGATGGATTTTTCACGTATAAATTCTAATTGGGCAAAAAATGTTGATGGCTGGATTAGAGGTACAAATATGGCTGCAAGATTTCTCAGCCACTGGTTACCCTTAACACAGCTCCTTGAAATTCATCCAGTATGGGGACAGAACTTTGCAAATTCTATAGATGGAATGTACTCAAGCAGTGCATTTCCTTTAATTAATCCACGTTATGGTACTCCAGAAGAATTTCGTAATATTCAGGAAAAAGCCCGCGAACATGGGCTTTATACTACATATTACTGGAATTCACGTGGATGGACAGATGATTATGCTGATAAACCATTTATCGGACCAACTCCACGTAATCTTATTCCTTCAGAAGTAGAAATTCCTCCGCGAGGATTTGGGCCTAGGTGGGCACAACGGGACTTTTCAGGAAAAACTGGAGTTTATCCATATCTTTCAAGATTTACAGATGAAGGATTTAACATGTGTACGGCTTCCACTGGTTGGAAAGAAATGTTATTTAAGGGGGCGGTAAATAATTATATAAAATTGCAAGGAGCAAGTGGTATTTACTTTGACCAAGCATGTAATTTCTATGAATGCTATGCAGATGACCATGGACATGGGAAACAACATGGATTATGGAATAAAGGACTTCAGGAAGTTTTCCGACAAATAATAGATGAGGGACGTAAAATTAATCCTGATATTGTCCTTGCCATAGAAGGATGTCCAGATCAATTGATGCAGTATGCAGATTTAGGACTATGGGTTTGGTCACCATATTGCGATGGAGTGCCATTTTTATATACTTTCCCCGAAGCCAAATTAGTAAGAGGATATAATAATCCAGGAGGAATATGGTGTCGCAGTATAGAAGAATATAACAGGTCAATACACTTATTTTTACGAGGAGATTTTATAAATGATCGCCGTTTTTATGCACACCGTAACCGTATAAAAGATTGGATGT
>Ga0209204_1001444_pt1 | contig 22152 bp, 16 predicted proteins | sample AD_JPNMR2_MetaG_FD_184425 | JGI IMG/M metagenome (GOLD analysis project Ga0209204, IMG submission 184425) | Active sludge microbial communities of municipal wastewater-treating anaerobic digesters from Japan - AD_JPNMR2_MetaG (SPAdes) (version 2) | ecosystem: Engineered > Bioreactor > Anaerobic...
TCTTTGTATAATGTTTGTTTGTCAATTGTTTCAATTGTTTTCTTAATAGTTTTGCCAATAGAAGATTTTTTTTCTTGAGGTTTGTCCTGTGCAAATAGTACCATTGAAATGGAAATGACTGCAGCTAGAAGAGTGTATCGTATTAATTTTTCCACCATGAATTCCTGAAAGTTGTAATTTTGTAAGTTATTTACAATACCTGTTTACGATATACCTGCCATCACTGGTGACAGGATTGTACCTTTCATTATCTAAGACAATTGTATAAACAATACATGCTGCATTGTATTCATATATTGTATTGTGATAATGTTGATCTGAGGCGATCCGCAATCACTTTCATGACATTGATGGCTATCACAGGATTTGATTTCACCGTTAATAAAAAATCATTGCGCTTTAACGAAAGTAAAAGGGATTGTCTGATAGTTTTCACGGTAGCACTGCGGGGCTCTTTATCTATAATGGATAACTCGCCAATACAATCGCCAATTCTAAGACGCGCTATCTCTTTTCCTTTTTTGCTGACACTGACTTCCCCCTCCATAATTATAAAAAGCTCATCACCAGTTTGTCCTTCTTTGATGAATTCAGTATTTTCAGGAAGCTTTTGTATACGTGCAATCTGTATCAGATGAACAAGCTGGTCAACAGGTGTATCTTTGAACAGTGCATTCTGTTTCAGGAAGGTAAGTATCTGTATTGTCTGTGTCACTGGATCCTCCTTGGCGCTTTGAGTATTATCAATCAATGAAATACAATAGTCAAGCTGTTTTGCCAGCGCAGGTATACTTGAACGCAGGTATTTACAATTTTTAATAAAAAGAGGTAGAGGTGCAGGTGCAACGTCCTTTGCAGAATAGGTTTCAAGTAATGCTAGCTTTTTGCCTTTTTGCGTCAGAGTCAAAAATTCAATAATATAATTTTCAATTTCTATATCTTTAAGAAGCAGATTTGATTCATATGCTATATCAACATGTATTCCGGTAGATAGCGCCAGGGCTTTTATAAGCAAATTTTTTTCATACAGTATTGCATCAGTAAATATAAATGTAAGAAAGTCTTTTGCTATTTTATCTAGTTGCAGTGGTGTTATAGTGGCACGGCACTGATATAGCTGGTGAATACGTGCAATTGAAGCATTAATAAAAAGTGGCAGGTTTTCCTCTGGCACTATATTCAAAGCAATAAATACATTCAGATAGTTTGCTTTTTTGTGGTAGGACCGTTTCTGAATGATTCGATTTTCCAGAATAGAATAGTTGCTTTCAGTGCTTAATAGTGAGGAAAGCATTTCTACAGGAAGATCAAAGCGGAAATCACACAGCATAAACCGTATTTCAGGATTTACCTGTGCTTTAGTCAGGTAACGTTGCAGGTCATGAAGTGGTGCATGTTTGAAGCGATAGAGTATTCGTATAGCCTGTGACTGAGAAAGCATATCAGCGTGAAGAATAATAAATTGGAATAGGAAAAGATTGCCACTAAAAAGTGCCAAGCGATATAGTATATTGATGTATAATTCTGGTTTACTAACAGAACAGAGCATGAGAAACTCCATGTCAGCTCTATCTTTTCCCTGCAGAATGTTTTGTTCAAGTTTATGGAATGTGTTGATGATGGATTTTTCACTGTATGCATTGTCATTTATCAGCAAAGATTGAATCAAAGGTTCAATTGCAAGTTGTGGGTTAGATTGTAGCAAAATTTCCTTACGGGTAACTATCGCACATTGTGATAGAAAACGATAGGCATATACTCGTACCAGCGGGTTTTCATCATTTACTGCTTTTTTACATATTTCAACAGCGCGTTCTTCTGGTGCTTCATATATAATTGAAAGCAGGTGTATTTTGGTGTTTTCGGATAGCACATCATAATACTGGATTATCATAGGAAACAGTTCTGCTGACATACCCTGCTGTAGCAGCGTATCAATAAATTCAGATTTATTTTGTATGTTTGGGTTTTTGACAATCTCAATGATATCACTGCCAGATATTTGTAGTGTGTTTGGTAGCTGTGGTTGTAATTTGAAGTAGATTGCTTCTTTATACAGGGCATTCTGTTTTATGGTTATGGTCACAAATAATAATCCAATTGCAAGAGCTATGATGAAAACCGTATGTAATGGAAGTGTTGCATATAGAGAAAGTAATAGCCCGCCTGCTATCATGCCCAGTGGGCTTACAATGCTGTTGATGATGGACCGCGCCTGGTTTACTCTGTCAGCAGGATAGATAGACAACATTATATTGCTGACAGGCTGACGAATAAAGAAGCTCATATTTTTGCGGAAAAAACGCAATGCTACAGCAGCAAGCAATGTGGGTGATAACACTGCATACATGATAATTAAGCAGTATGATGAGGGATAGAGCAGGTTGGCAGTTGGAATACTTAATTTTTTAATGATGCGTGATGTAACAAAAAGTTGCATGGCTACTGTTATGAAATCGGTTATAAATGTATACCTGCTTATAAAGACAGCCAGTGTTTCCTGTGAAGGAAAAAGATGTGTGGCGATGCGTGCGAAAAAATACTCCGTGTGTTGATTGGCAATTGCCATAACAAAAACTGCAATAGCGCTTACAATAAACATGCGGCTTGAAAACAGAGTAGATAGTTTGTCCAAAAATTTGTGTTCCGAATGGCTACGTGTGCTCGCATTGATTTTTGCAGTTGCAAAAAATGGGATAAGTATCAGAATACCGGCTGCAAGCCAGATATACGCTGCATAGTGAATAAAGAGTGTACTGTACAGGGAAATTATAATGGTAATAATTATTCCGCCTAATTTGGATCCAGCCATTAAAAACGGGAATATCCGTTTGGAACTTTGCAGGGTAAGGAACTGAAATGAAAAATTAATGAAATGAGCATCTAAATAAAATGTTGCAATATAATTGCCAATAAAAAGATAAAGAGGGTCATGTGGTGCCCAGCCTGAAGGAAGTAGTGTGCTGCCAGGTATACAGCAGAATAACACAATGAGCAGAATATATGCCCGCTTTAAAGAAAATAATTCAAGGAAATAGGTGTAGATAAATCCAGAAAGGAATAATACAATGCCATTAATTGCAAAAAATTTGGATAGCCCGGCTGCCCCGTATGTTTGTAAAAACAGTGATTCGGTATATACCTGACCAGTTGCGAAGAATATTCCTGAGAACAGATACAGAAAGAAAAGCGGGATGGTGAATGATACTTCCTCACTGCGCAGTGAAAATATTTTCCATCCCGCTTCTTTTATATTCATAATAAAGATGAAGTCCCATAGCTCCTTTGCTTGTATTATCGGAACTATCGGACATAAAAATTACTTGCTCATTGCTGCCTGTACAAATTCTAAGGTTTTGCGGACATTTTCATCAAAGAAACACTTCAATTCTTTTTTCATATCGCCTTCTTTTAGCTCTTTTCGAATCCTTTCCGCAGTCTCTTTTCGTATACATAGTTTCAGAGGAGTAAAGGCATTGCCCGGATTATTCTTCCAGAGATTTATAAGTTCTTTTGCCCTGCTTATCAGCTTATCCTCATCAACAAGTTCATCAATGAGGCCTAATTGCAACGCCTGTTCGGGGCCAAACATATTGCCAAAATACATGATGTCTCTGAACTTTTTGTCACTATCAAGGCCAAATCGAACCACATTCCATTGCGCAATAGAAAGAGGTAGACCAATTTTAATTTCGCTCATACCCATCTTGATTTTTGGATGGTTTTTCATGATTCGGTAATCACAGGCCATTGCAAAAATCATACCGCCGGCAACGGTATGACCATTTAATGCTGCAATGACTGGCTTTTCAAACATAAACAGTTCCAGTAAAATTTCTTCTTCAACTTCAAAAAATTTAACTACTTCATCCACATCCTTAAAACTCAAAAACATAGGCAGGCTGAATCCGGATGAAAACGTTTTGCCTTCCCCGGTTAAAATAACACCTTTAATTGAAGTATCAGCTGCTGCTTCTTTAAGATAATTGCGAAGGTCATTCAGCACCGTGTCGGTGAGTGCATTCATTTTGCCATCATTCAAGGTCAGAATGCAAACATTATCTTCTACTTTTTTTTGCAACATACCATGCCCCCATTATGTGTAATAAAAATTTAACTATATATGTACACAATATTGTACAGGCGTAAAAGTTGTAAAGAAGAAATTTTTGGAAAAATACTCTTGACCTTTTTATGCAGCCTACATGTGTTAATTTTGTTGCTCCTTATGGTATTATTTGAGAGAAATGGTTGCTTTTATTGATAAAATAATCTTCTAAAATAATGTATTTTGTATTTTTTAACCATTGTTTTATTGGGTTGACTATTACCACATAAGGTATAAACTCATTGATTCTGGGATGTTTTATTTTGCTGCATGGTTTGTAAGTAATGTTTTTGTCTATTACTGTGGATTTTTAAACAAAATGAAAATATTTACACATCTTACCTTTAACCCATATCCTTGCGAAGGAGAGGGGCTGGGGGTAAGGTTAAAGATTTAAATCTATTTTCACAGGAGAAATACATGAACGATATAACCTGGATACCCTTTGATATTGCCACACAATATATGATTGATGTATTTTCCAGCATTGGTGTACCAGAAGAAGATGCTGCAATCTGTGCAGATGTGCTGATTACGGCCGATAAGTTTGGCATTGATTCGCATGGTGTTAACCGTATGAAGCCAATATATTATGATCGCATTAAGATAGGCATTCAGAAGCCAGTTACTCACTTTGAAATCATAAAGGAAGGGCCCACGACGGCAGTCGTTGATGGGCATGATGGCATGGGACAGGTTATAGCCTACCGATCAATGCAGATGGCTATCGCCAAGGCTAAAAAGTATGGCCTGGGGATGGTGGCTGTGCGCAATTCCACTCATTATGGCATTGCAGGCTACTATGCAAAGATGGCTGCTGACAACAATATGATAGGGATAACCGGTACTAATGCACGGCCTTCGGTTGCGCCAACCTTTGGTGTGGAAAATATGCTGGGTACCAATCCTTTGACCTTTGGCATACCCACTGACGAGGAATTTCCGTTTTTGCTTGATTGTGCTACCAGTTTAAGTCAGCGGGGCAAGGTCGAAGTATATGCACGGCTTAATAAGCCGCTTCCACCCGGTTGGGTTATTGACCATGAGGGGAATACCTGTACTGACCCGCAAGAGGTGCTGGATGGACTTATCAAAGGAACTATGGCTCTGACCCCACTTGGAGGCATTGGTGAGGAGGGTGCAGGGTATAAAGGATATGGCTACTGTACGGTGGTTGAAATATTATCGGCTGCATTGCAGGCAGGCAGCTATTTAAAGATGCTTTCTGGATTTGATACCAAAGGGAATAAGGTGCCGTATCATCTGGGTCATTTTTTCATAGCCATTGATATTGAAGCTTTTACGGATATCAATTCGTTTAAAGAAATCACGGGGGATATATTGCGCCAGCTACGTAATTCACGAAAGATGCCAGGTCAGGAAAGAATTTACACTGCCGGTGAAAAGGAATATCTTGTATATTTGGAGCGCAAAGATAAAGGTGTGCCGGTCAACAGGGAAGTAATGAAAGAGCTTATTACAATGCGCGATGAGCAGGGTATTACGGGATATGAAATGCTGAAATTGGTATGATTGCTGTAGCGACAGTAAGTGGAATATTGTTTGTGAATACAATTATGGAGTAATGTGCACGTGAATATAATATTTTGAAGAAAAATACTTCATTAAAAAAAATAAAAAATTTTTTTAAATTTTTTTATCTCAAAGCGTTTTATATATAAAAGTGTGGTGGAACGTTCAATATATGATTGACTTTTCAATATGAACGTGTTACAATTTTTATGGAAGGAGATTGAAAATGGGAATGCATCTTTCGGCTGACGTCTATGACATTTTTGAAGATGTTTTTAAGGGCAAAGAAAAGGCAAAAAAAGTAATGAGTGCACTGGAAGAGGTGATAGTGACTACAGTACATGACAGCTGGTATAAAACAAAAGAAGAGCTCAAAATGGAGGTGTTCAGTCACTATGCCACGAAGCAGGATCTGGAAGAGCTTCGCAAAGAGCTTTCAGGAAAATTTGATGTGTTATATGAAAAGACTGAAAAAGATAAAGCAGAGCTTTTAGGCATTATCAATCAGAACAAAGAAGAGCTTTTGGGGATAATGAAACAGGACAAAGCTGAGCTTTTGGGAATCATTAACCAGAGTAAAGAAGAACTTTTGGGGATAATGAAACAGGACAAAGCTGAGCTTTTGGGAATCATTAACCAGAATAAAGAAGAGCTTTTGGGCATGATGAAGCAGGACAAAGCTGAGCTTACAGGGAAAATTGATGCACTATATGAAAAGACAGAGAAAGACAAAGCTGAACTGATAGGTATGATGAAACAGGATAAAGCGGAGCTTACAGGGAAAATTGATGCATTATATGAAAAGACAGAGAAAGACAAAGCTGAACTGATAGGTATGATGAAACAGGATAAAGCGGAGCTTACAGGGAAAATTGATGCATTATATCAAAAGACAGAAAAAGACAAAGCTGAGCTTACATTAAGGATTGAAAGGCTTGATAAAAAGTTCAGTATATATTTTGCGGTGTTATTATTTGCCATTATATTCCTGAATCAGAATGCATTAGAATTCATTGCTAAAATGATAGGAATAATACGATGAAAATAACCTGTAATTTTTAATATATAAACGCAAATATACACAAGGAATACTCCATGAATAATGAAAATGATTTCCCTCAGGAAATAACTTTTAAAGTTATATGCAAAAATTTTCCGTACATACGGGATGTCCTTTTCAACACCTGTGGAGAACATGCTCAAGCCATAACTATAACCGAAAAAGAAAGCAGGCGTAATACGTTTATTTCATATACAATCACGGCAACATTCAGCACGCCTGAACATATAGACAGATTGTGCAATGCTATTTCACATATTGAAGGGTTTATCACGATGTTTTAAACATTTTTCCCGGCGATAGCTCCGGTGCTCCATGCAAACTGAAGATTATATCCACCGCTGTCACCATCCACATCTAATAGTTCTCCAGTAATGAAAAGTCCTTTGTGCAATGTTGATTCCATCGTTGCAGGATTAACCTCATTTACATCAATCCCACCTGCTGCTACCACTGCCTCAGTAAAAGGGCGTGGCTTACCTGGATACAATGTTGCACGGGTAAATGCCTGAATGATTGTATCAATGTCATTAAATGATTCAATTGCAGGCCATTCATACGGAATACCTGCCATTGATAAAAACACACGGGGCATTTTGTTGTTCATAATGCCATATAGTGCAAATTCTAAGGATTTTTTGGGCTGCGAAATAAGTTGCGCAAACAGTGAACGTAAGGTGTGCATATCATAGTGTGGAAAAATATTGCAGCTGATGTGTACATCTTTATTGAGTAATACTGCTTCATTTACTGCGCGGGAAATACTCAAGGCAGCCGGCCCTGAGATACCATAGGCGGTGAACAGTACCTCATCGGTTATCTGCTGTACAGTAGTGTTGCCAATAACCACACTCAATGTGCAATCCCAGCGTATTCCCTGTAACGTGTGAAGCTGCTTGTTGACAATGTTTAAGGGCAGTATTGCCGGAAATGGTTCAATGATAGTATGCCCTAATGACTGAGCAAGTTCATAGCCATCTTTAGAAGCACCCAGTGACCCGTAGGCGCAACTGCCACAGGCAAGTATAACTTTATGGAAGAAATGTTCTTCTTTACCTGCAGTAATTACTTTAAAACCGTGATGAACAGGTTGTATTGATTCAATCTTTCGTGAAAGATGTATCTGGACATTATTGTGCGATAGTTCATGTTCAAAAACTTTTACCACAGTAGAAGCCTGCAGTGATGAAGGATACACCTTACCATTTTCCAGCGTGGTTGTCATGATGCCAATGGAATGGAAAAAGTTGAGTGTATCCTGCAGTGAAAAATGTTGCAAAACATAGGTGACAAAATGTATATCACCTGAGTGATAATGCTCTGACCCCATATTCATATTGGTCAGATTACACCTGCCATTGCCTGTTGCTGCTACCTTGCGACCAATCTTATTCTGTTTTTCAAATATATGGACTTCGGTATGCTTATTGTGTGAAGCAAAATACGCTGCAATAAGACCTGAAGCGCCTGCGCCAATGATGCCTATTTTTTGTTTCATGCACGTTCTATTTGGTGGCTCTACAGTTTAAAGTCAATCATATCAATAATATGTGCAAATATAGCTATACGTAGCTATACGTACCATGAGTAAGCCAGGCAAAAGTTTTTTCATAAGTAACTATCTCCACTGTATAAGTGCTACAGTTGGTATGGTGGATATACTGGCATTAAAAAATCAATGTTTTTTCTACTACAATTACACCACCATTCCTGCATCAAGCGCTCCGGTTGCTTTGCCTTTATCCACTACTTTTTTGCCGTTTATGAACACATAATCAATGCCAGATGGCCGTTTATTGGTTTCGGTCAATGTGTTGTTATCTTTTACGTTTTTCCAGTCAACGATGGTAATATCAGCCATATAACCTTCTTTCAGGTAACCGCGTTTTTTCAGCATAAAACGGTCAGCAATAGCACCGGTCATTTTTCGTATTAATTCCTGGGGCGATAGTAACTGGTAATCGCGGGCTATTTCAAAGAAACGAGGATAGTTGCCAAACGCAGCCGGATTCTGAGCACCCTGTGAATACGGTGTGGCGTCGGTCATAAACAGTGATGCGCGATGCTTCATGAGATCCAGTATGTTTTGAAAACTTGAATAGCGGTGATTGAGTACACGTGCACGACCGTTGGATTTTTTTGCAAAATCAATGAAATTTTCATACTGGCTCATGCCACGTTCTTTTGCAATGTCTTTTAAGAATTTGCCATTGTATTTCGCAAGCTCAGGATTGTTGGCATTGATAATCTGAATATCGTTATAGCCAAAACCAAGCAATGCAACAATCAATTCTAACTGAGCGCGAAGTTTAAGAAGAGCTACTTTATCTTCATATATTAAGAAACTCTTTTCGTGTCTGTTCGTTATCAAATATAGATTCATTAAATTTCATGGCAACCTCCATGGTAATATAAAATCTTAAAATTTAGATTAAAGTAAGAACTTTCACAGGTTATTTCAAGAAGATAATTTAAAATAGTATGTATTTTTTAACATTAATGGATGAAGGATGGAGTGTACACTCCAACTGCAGAGAGTGGAGGGAATGTACACTATTACATATTTGTTCATAACCATACTACATAAAAAATTTTTTATAAACTACAGAAAATTTGGTTGACCGTTCAATAGGTATGTAATACAGTAATAATGTAATACATAATAAATATGCATTAATATATTTATGCATATACAAATTATTATTTATATTGATGGAGGATTCAATGGCAAAGGGTGACAGAATTGCAATAATTGATGGATGCCGTACGCCCTTTTTACGCTCCGGTACAGATTACCGGGAAATGATGGCGTATGAAATCTGTCGTCATGCGGTTAAGGGCCTGATAGCAAAAACAGGCATTCCCAATGACCTGGTAGACCATGTCATTATGGGGGGTGTTGCAAATGATATTGCAACCACAAATGTTGCGCGTGAGATTATGCTGGCAGCAGGGCTTCCCTATACAATACCTGCATATACCTGTACGGTGGCATGTATATCGGCAAATGCTGCTATTATCAGTGGAGCCAATTTGATTGTGAATGGTAATGCGGAGTGTATTGTTGCGGGAGGTGTTGAGACTTTTTCAGATCCTGATATAAAAATATCTAAAAACTATCGCCGATTTATTTTAGACCTCACCATGTTCAAGCGCCCAAAGGGAATAATTGGCAAACTGAAATTATTAAAAGGCATGAGCTTTAAGGATTTTATAGTTCCCCAACAACCTGCAATTGGTGAATTTTCTACAAAAATGCGTATGGGGGACACAGCAGACAGGCTGGCAAAACGGTTAGGTATCAGTCAACGTGAACAGGATGAATTTGCAGCACTATCGCATAATCGTGCTGCAGCTGCCTGGGAAAGGGGGGTCTTGAAAAAAGAGGTGGTACCGGTTGTAACACCGCAGGGGAAGCTAGTGGAAAAAGACAATGGTTTCCGTAAGGATACAACCCCAGAAAAATTAGCAAAATTAAAACCTGCCTTTGACAGGCGGTATGGTACAGTAACGGCAGGCAATTCCTCATTTTTGACGGATGGTGGGGCAGCGGTTCTTCTTATGAGTGAAACAATGGCAAAAAAGATGGGAATAAAACCACTGGCATATATCAAGTCATATGCTTTCACAGCACAGGATTTGTGGGAAGAACTTCTACTGGGGCCTTCTTTTGCAATACCAAAAGCATTAGCAATGGGTAAGCTCAAGTTTAAAGATATTGGAGTATGGGAAATTCATGAAGCTTTTGGTGCCCAGATGATTGGTGTTATTAAAACGCTTGCATCCGCTTCTTTCTGCAGAGACAGGCTTGGGTTGCCGGGCAAATTGGGCGAAATCCCCATTGATGCACTCAATGTATATGGCGGTTCCCTTTCATTGGGGCATCCGTTTGGTGCTACCGGGGCACGTCTTGTTACTACATGTGCCAACAGGTTGCGGGAAACTGGCAAACGATATGGCGTGGTTGCCGGGTGTGCAGCCGGTGCAGTGGGCAATGCCATCATATTAGAGCGTGCATAAAGGAGGAATGACCATGAAAGATCTGCAGTTTTTAAAAACTGAAGTTATCAATGATGTGCTGGTGGTAAGCATCAATTGCCCCGGCAAGGTAAATAAAGTTTCCAGTGATCTTTTACGTGAAATTGAAACAATAATTAACCAGACTAAAGGCAAACCATATAAAGGGATGGTAATACTCAGTGAAAAGCCAGACAACTTTGTTGTTGGGGCTGATATTGATGAATTAAAAGCAATGAAAACTGATGAAGAGATTAAGCAGTATATCTCTAAAGCAAATGATATTCTGTTCAAGTTAGAAAAACTTCCATTTCCTACTGTATCAATGATTAATGGCAACTGCCTGGGTGGCGGTGTGGAGCTTACGCTTGTCACTGATTACCGCATTGCTACTGATTCCACTGACACAGTGATGGGCCTGCCTGAAATTAAGTTAGGCCTTATCCCTGCAGCTGGCGGTACACAGCGCCTTCCCCGCCTTATTGGCATACAGAATGCACTGCCACTTATTTTACAGGGATCCAATGTGCGACCAAGAAGGGCAAAGCGCCTGGGGCTCATTGATGAGATAGTTATACCATATGGATTAAAAGAGATAGGCGTTAAAAAGGCATTACAGTTAAAGGGAAAGCGCACAATAAAACGCAAAAGGAAATTTGTTGAATGGTTGCTTGAATCAAATCCTCTGGGCCGAAAGATTATCTTTTCACAGGCCCGAAAGATGGTCATGAAGCAAACCCGGGGATTATATCCTGCAGCGCTGGCAGCTATAGATTCAGTTGAGTATGGTTACAAAACCAATGTTACAAAAGGTGTGGCAAAAGATATAGAGCGCTTTGTGACTTTAGTAAAAAGTTACCAGTCAAAATCATTGATGAATCTTTTCTTTGCAATGACCGATCTCAAGAAAAATCCATTAGAGAAGAAAGCAAAGAATATTTCAAAATTAGCGGTGATAGGCACCGGCCTCATGGGTACCGGGATTGCTCAGGTTTCGTTGCCGTTGTGTGATACTGTGCTTGTTAAGGACATGGCGCTTGATGCAGTGTCAAGGGGTATGGCGCAGATTCGCAAGAGTTTAGAAAAACGCGCTCGCTCTGGTGCCATACGGGATTTTGATAAAGAAATATTATGGGGCAAAATAGTTCCATGTGATGATTATGTGAATTTTAAGAATACCGACCTTGTCATTGAAGCAGTATTTGAAGACCTGCAACTGAAACAGAACCTGGTAAAAGAGGTTGAAGCAGTTACCGGCGATAACACAATTTTTGCATCAAATACATCAGCCATTCCTATAAGCCTCATTGCCAGAGCTTCAAAACGACCACAGAATATGATAGGTATGCATTATTTTTCCCCAGTTCCTGCCATGCCACTGTTAGAAATTATAAAGACTCCAAAGACAGCTGATTGGGTAGTGGCGACAGCTCTAAAATTTGGCATTGCGCAGGGCAAAACATGCATAGTGGTCAAGGATGGCCCGGGATTTTACACAACGCGAATACTTGCACCATATCTCAATGAAGCGGTGTTCTTGATTGAAGAAGGTGTGCCAATGAATGATATAGACCGAGCCCTGTTGCAGTTTGGCTATCCAATTGGTCCTGTTGCACTCCTTGATGAGGTTGGTATTGATGTTGGCGCACATGTGGCAATTGAGCTGGGGCAGGAATTCAAGGCACGGGGTGCAGCACCGTCCAATGTATTGCCACTTTTATTCAGTAAGGGATTTAAAGGTAAAAAGAATAAGAAAGGGTTCTATGATTACAGCAAACCAAAGAAGAAAGGTATGCGTGTACCCAACGAAGAAATCTACAAGGTTATAGGTAAAGTAACCTGGCAGCATTTGCCAATGCAGGAAATTCAGGAGCGTGTAAGCCTCATGATGATTAATGAGGCAGCCCTGTGTCTGCAGGAGGGTATTATATCTTCGCCGCGTGACGGTGATGTTGGTTCCATTTTAGGATTGGGTTTTCCACCATTCAGAGGAGGAATTTTCCGTCATATAGACCGGGAAGGTGTCAAAACCATCGTTGATACAATGATGAAATATTATGATAAAGGGATGAAACGTTTTACCCCGGCACAGATACTTGTTGATATGGCAAAGAGTGGCAAACGCTTTTATAAGGAGTAAACAATGAAGCGTTCTATACAATTTTCTCAGGAACATGATATATTCAGGCAAACAGTACGCAAATTTTTTGAAACAGAAGTTATGCCGCATTACGACAAATGGGAAGAAGAAGGTATAGTGCCACGACAGATGTGGAAGCGGAGTGGAGAATTGGGGTTACTACTTCCCTGGCTGGATGAGAAGTATGGAGGGCCTGGTGGTGATTTTTTGTATTCGGTGATAGTGAGTGAGGAATTAGCCTATAGTGGGGCTAATTCATTCATGATACCGTTACATAATGATATTGTGGCACCATATATCTATTCATTTGGCACAGAAGAACAGAAGATGAAGTACCTGCCAGGGTGTGCGTCTGGCGATATAATTCTGGCTGTAGCAATGACCGAGCCTGAGGCTGGTTCGGATTTAGCGGCAATGAAAACGAGTGCAACCCTGGATGGTGATAGCTGGGTACTCAATGGTCAGAAGACATTTATATCCAATGGTATATTAGCTGACCTTGTAGTTGTAGCAGCAAAATCGTCAAAAGAAGCACCACCGCATCAGGCTGTAAGCCTTTTTCTGGTGGAAAACGGTACACCTGGGTTTACAAAGGGAAAAGCAATAAAAAAGATAGGCTTAAAAGCCCAGGACACTGCAGAGCTATTTTTTGATAACTGTCGCATACCAAAAGAAAATCTTCTTGGTCAGGAAGGGTTGGGATTTATTTACCTTATGCAGAAATTACAGCAAGAACGGTTGGTATGTGCTTTGGCGTCACAGGCAGCAATGGAAAAATGTTTAGCAATAACTATCGACTATGTAAAAGAACGCAAACTTTTTGGGAAACCATTGTCAAAATTCCAGAATACCCAGTTTGCCATAGCAGAGATGGCTTCTGAAATTGCTGTTGGCCGCAGTTTTATTGATGACCTGATACTCCATCACATTCGGGGTGAAGATGTTGTCAAAGAAACCTGTATGGCAAAGTACTGGATATGCGAAACAGCAAAGCGTGTTGCCGATCGATGCCTGCAATTTTTTGGCGGTTATGGGTACTGTACCGAATATCCCGTGTCACGCTTCTATGTTGACGCACGGATTCAGACAATCTATGCTGGCACATCCGAAGTGATGAAGATGATTATCTCGAAAATGATGGGATTGTAATTTAATAGTTGACATTCATAGCAAAGTATAGTGTAATCCTTGCGTTTTTTAAAATTTGTTCAAAATTTAAAATTTGTTGAATTGTGGAGGCCATTATGAATCCAGTGATACGCAAGGGTTACACATATATGGCATGGCTTTTCATTGGTGTTGATACCGCTTTCTGGGGAACTATCTCCCTGTTTTCCTGGTTTGTAAGCCCCAGGGGTAACCTGGCACACTTTTGCATGCAAAACTGGTCAAAAAATATACTCTGGTTTTGCGGCATTCGCTATCAGGTTGAAGGTCTTGAAAATATTACGAAAGATAAAGTTCAGATATTTGCATCCAACCATCAGAGTTTTTTTGATGTGTGGCTACTGAGTGCCATTATTCCGGTAAAGTTTGGCTGGACTGCTAAAAAGGAGCTTTTTAAAATCCCATTTATGGGGTGGCACATGACATTAAGCGGTTACATCCCTATTGACAGAAAAAACAGAGAGCGGGCAATCGAAAGCATGAAACAAGCTGCCATTAAAATACGAAAAGGTAACCGCATCATGATATTCCCTGAAGGCACACGCAGCCGCACGGGAGTATTACAGCCGTTTAAAAAAGGCTTGTTTTATTTGTGTATTGAAACAGGGGTGCCGATAGTTCCTATTTATATACACGGTACCTATCAGCGGCTTAAGCCTGAATCAGGCGATATTAATCCCGGAAAGGTATATGTACTTGTTGGCAAAGAGATGCCAACCGAGCATTATACCGTTGATACCATTGAGCAGGCAATGGAAGATTTGCGCCAGAGAATTTTGGCTTTACAAAATGAGTGCCTGCAGCGATATGGTGAAGCGGTATAGGTGAATATTCTATTCTTTCAGGAGATACAATGTATGGAAGACCTTAAAAAAGCATATCGCACCATCATGGATGACCATTTCCCTGATACCATGACCATTACCTTTGGCAATCAGACACTTGTATATAGAAAGCGAACGTGGAAGATTAATGATGAAGGACAGCTCATTGAAAAGGGTTTGCGCTACGGTGAAAACCCGGGGCAGGAGGCAGCATTGTATGAGCTTGTCAATGGCAATCTTGTATTGGGCGATTGTGCCTTCATTACTCCGGGACATTCGCTTGTAAGTGGCATTGATGAATCGATGATGCTTCAGTTTGGAAAGCATCCCGGCAAGATTAATTTTACAGATATTGACAATGCACTCAATATATTAAAATACTTAATGCAAAAGCCTGCAGCAGTTATAGTAAAACACAATAACCCCTGTGGCGTTGCGTATGGTTCAACAATTGCAGATGCATATAACAGGGCAAACAGGGCCGACCGCATAGCAGCTTTTGGAGGCTGTGTGGCATTTAACAGATCTATCGACAAAGAAACTGCACAGCTCATTTCAGCTAATTATTTAGAGGTACTGGTTGCCCCTGATTTTGAACCGGGGGTTATGGAAATCCTTGCAAAGAAAAAAGACCTGCGTATAGTGCAGATAAAACGAATAGACAGGCTTGAAGACTATAAAACAATGCGCTTTGTTGATTTTAAATCACTTATTGATGGTGGGATTATTGTGCAGCAATCACCAATAAATATTGTTAACACAAAAGAAGATTTGAAACCAGCACAAACTGAATATAAGGGGCAGCTTTACAAAATTGACAGGCTGCCAACCGAAAAAGAATATGAAGATTTATTGTTTGGATGGTTTGTTGAGCAGGGTGTTACTTCCAATTCTGTGTTATATGTTAAGGATGGGGTTACTGTAGGAATTGGTACCGGTGAACAGGATAGAGTAGGCGTTGCAGAGATTGCTGTGCAAAAGGCGTATACTAAATATGCCGATATACTTTGCTTTGATAAATACGGGATTTCGTACTACCAGTTAGCACTTGAAGTAGAAAAAGGAATACGTAAAGAAGCCGATAAAATTGAGATAGATGAGGCAACAAAAGAAGCCAAAGGGGGGCTTATTGGTGCAAGTATGGTGTCTGATGCATTCTTTCCCTTCAGGGATGGTGTTGATGTGGGTATAAAGCAGGGAATTACTGCAATTGTACAACCTGGTGGCTCCATACGTGATTGGGAAAGCATTGTTGCATGCAATGAAGCAAATCCAAAAGTTGCAATGGTATTTACAGGACAGAGGGCGTTCAAGCATTAAAAGGCAAAAGCGCATTACCTGCGCTTTTGCTCATATTCCTTCATATATTCTTCTATTAAGCTACCGGTCTTATGCTGTTCTTCCTTAACAGGTTTCATGCGTCGTGCTGCAAAATCAGCTATAGCTTTTACTGGTTTTTTGAAAAGGTCAACGATAAGTTCAATAAAATCGCGCAGTCCCGAAAGTATAGTTTTGGTAATTGAAGTTCTGGTGCCTTTTGGGGCTGTTCGCATGGGGGTAATACTGGTAGCAACTGTATCTGCCACATTTTTTACGCCATACATAGCAGGAATAGGATTGTAGCTATCCTTAATGTATGCTTTCTGCGGTCTGAAAGGTACCCGTTTAGGTAGGCGGCTTGTCAATACAATGTTTGTTCCAGATTCGGTTGTCCTGTCAATGATGAAAAGAAAAATATAGTAAATATACAGAAAAAGATTTCCAAAGATGGCAAAAAAGTGATACCAGATATCAAGAAAAGCCCAGAATACATCAGCCCATATTTTGATAAAGTCCACTATCTTATAAAAGAAATTAAAAAAATTGTCAACAGTATTTACCCAGAATTGCTTTACTACTCTATAGTTCATAATAGTTTCCTCATGTAAATGATTTATTTTACTAACAACTACGATTTGTATAATTAAATGCTTTATCGTCAATAAAAAATCATACTGCTCTGACCCCTTTTTTGTTTTTTTCATATCTACTCAAATATCATGGAATACTTTCTACGATAGTAGTCCTCATACTGCTCTATTCTTGTCCCCCTCTCTGTAAACGTTTTTCCAGTTGCACAAAGTAGTCATGATGGTCTATGGGTACTCTAACGTCGTGTTCTCATATAAATCTGCAAAGATACTGCCGTAGTGGTATTTGAAAGGGTCAGAGCATAACTGTTCAAAGGCCAAACTTGAAATTGGAAGATTTACTGTGGCACTGTGGAAAAAAAGGACCAGAGCTTTCTAATGCTCTAATATAGGCATATATTATATTTTTATACATTGCTAAACAATATGTTTATATATACAAATAACGAATATATAAATTTTTATAAAGAAAAGACCACTGGACTGAAAAAATATTGAAATCGAATTAAATATTATTATATTTTTTTTAGTTAAGTATCTAGTACCTGAGTAAATCCTATTTAAGGATAAGCTATTTATGGCATTAATAGTTGATATATTTATGGCATTGTCTCATTCGATTGATCTAGTGGATCATAATATTGGAAACCACAATAAACGAGTAGCATATATAGCTAGCAGAATAGCCCATGCAATGGGGCTTTCTACCGGTGATATAACAAGAGTAGTTGTTGCTGGAGCACTTCATGATATAGGGGTATTAAAAGAGAAAGAATATAAAGAATTGGTTCATTTTGATTATAAAGGTGGTATTGATTATCACAGTTTGATGGGTTACCGTTTGCTTTCTTCCTGTACCTTAACAAAAGATGTAGCCGAAATTGTCAAATACCATCATGTTTATAATAGTGAAAAGAAAAATATTCCTGAAAATCATACAGTTCCAATTGAATCAGAGATTATTCATATTGCTGACCGTATAGATGTATTGCTTGATCACAGTGGTGATTTACTGGAACAAAAAAATAACGTTATTGCAACACTTGAACAATATTCAGGTGATAGATTCCATCCTGATATAGTTAATTGTTTTATAGATATAGCAAATCAGGAATCTTTCTGGTTTGATTTACAGTTTAATTCAATTGAGAAGAAGATAAAAAATTCTATCTACTATAATCCAATTCTTTCCTTAGAAGATATTCATGAAATATCAAAGCTTTTTACCAGGATTATTGACTTCAGAAGCCGCTATACCGCAACCCATTCTACCTCTGTAGCAATAGTAGCACGTGAATTAGGAGCACTGCTGAATTTATCTGATAGAGAATGTTTGATGCTTGATATAGCCGGTCACCTCCACGATATAGGAAAATTAGCAATACCACTTTCAATACTGGAAAAACCTGATACGTTATCACCACAAGAATGGCGCGTAATGAAGCAACATACATATTTTACATTTCACATCCTTGATGAAATTGATAGTTATATATTTAAAGTGATCAATGAATGGGCGTCTTTGCATCACGAAAAGTTAAATGGTAAAGGATATCCGTTTAAATTTTCTGGTAAATATATTACTATGGGTTCACGAATAATGGCTGTAGCTGATATGTTTACAGCACTTGCAGAATCGCGTCCATATCGTGATAGCATGGATGATGATGCCATTAAGAAAGAAATGAAAAAAGCTAAAGGCGAAGAACTTGATTCATATATTGTTGATGTTTTATTGAACAATTATTCATATTTAAAAGATATTAGACAAAGAGCATTTGTAACGGCATTACAAGGATTTGAAGATTGCTTTGATTATATTTCTAAAAAATAAAAATCAAAAATTTTATTTGACAATAGTTTTTTTTGACGTATTATTCAACTTTGCCTTTTCTATGTAAGATAGATATACTTACTCAGGGGTAATTATGAATGCTATATTCCATAAAATCAATGCATGGACAATAAAGGCAAAAGTTACTGCTGGAGTAATTGTTGTTCTTATTGTCAGTTTAGCATTTACTAATGTATTCTGGCGTATTGGATATATAAAGGAAGTTGAGCGACAGTTTGTTGATAAGGCCAGAGCAATATGTACTATGGGTGAAGCATTCAGGGAATATATGGCAGATAATTGGGAACGTCAGTTATATGATAAAGATTACCTGGTTAAAGACATTAAGGGTAAATTTGTGTATTCTGTTCCTGTATTTTCCTCTATTGTTGCAATGGAAAAAAAAGCAAAGGATCTTGGATATGAATTTAGAGTTCCTAAAGAATACCCGCGCAATCCAAACAATATTCCCACACCACTGGAACAAAGAATTCTCAATGAAATTAAGTCAAAAAATTTACCCGAATATTTCATGATAGACTATGAAAATGATGTCCTGCGGTATTTCAGGCCAGTAAAACTTACAAAAGATTGCCTTATCTGTCATGGAGATCCTGCACAATCGTACAAGCTGTGGGGGCGAAAAGATGGCAAGGACCCTACTGGCGGACCAATGGAAGGCTGGAAAGAGGGCGAAATCCACGGCGCATTCCAAATTATATATTCATTAAAGGATTACTTTGCAGCACGGTTACAGATTTTAATTATAAGCATTGTAGTAAATATAATTATTTTAGGTGTGGCGATAGTTATTATCAGAAGAGTTGTTCACAGGGGATTACATCCTCTTGATGAAATGGTACAATCTCTTGAAGATATTAATAAAGGCCAGGGTGATTTAACCCGCAAAATAGCTATTGAGCGAGATGATGAAGTTGGGCGACTTGCACTGCTTTTTAATCAATTTATTGATAATTTACGTAACCTTATCTTAGCTGTAAAGGATGCAGCCGATCATGTAGCATCATCATCAGTAGAAATGACACAGTCAAGTCAGCAGCTTGCCAACGTGGCACAGGATCAGGCAGCTTCAATTGAAGAAACATCTTCAGCAATGGAAGAAATCAAGGCCACTATCGATTCAGTTTCTGAAAATGCAAAGGGACAGGCAAAAAAAGCCGATGCCACACGAAATTCTATGGAATATCTAGCTGAAGCAATAGAGCGGATTAACCAAAATGCACAGGATGCATATAAAATGGCTGATGAAACACATGGCTATGCAAAAGAAGGTGAAGCTGTGCTGGGCAGCACTGTAAGTGGAATGCGGGCAATTAATGAAAGTTCACGCCGCATTACGGAGATAGTTACTATTATATCTGATATATCTGATCAAATTAATCTGTTATCATTAAATGCATCCATTGAAGCAGCTCGCGCGGGTGAACATGGTAGAGGATTTGCAGTTGTTGCTGAAGAAATATCCAAACTGGCAGATCAGACTGCGCAGAGCTCCAAAGAAATTAACAAGCTTATATTAGAAACCAATAATAAAGTAAATGCAGGCTCAGAGCTTGTTGAAAAAACAGCCAATTCACTGAGAAAGATTATTGAAAACGTCAAGACTACTGCGGTCCTTATGGAAAATATTGCTCAGTCATCACAGGAACTCAATCGTATGAGCAATGAAGTTAAAACTGACGTTGAAGAAGTAAACAAAATGTCTGAAGAAATATCTATTATGATGGAAGAACAGAGTGCTTCTACCAATGAAATAATCAAGGCTATTAATCAAATAAATGAAGTAACACAGATTGTGTCAAGTGGCTCTGAAGAGCTTGCTGCAGCAAGTGAAGAATTATCATCACAGGCTGAAACATTAAATAATATTGTGAAGCAATTTAAAGTATAAGGTGTACCCTTATTATAATGGAATACTCTACAGCATTACGACCATTTATCATCAAACGGCTTGAACAGGTAAAGAAAGCCGATATTCTTGTAGGCATACCATGCTTTAATAATGAAGCAACCATTGCCAATGTCATGACCATGGTAAGCGATGGGCTGTTTACATATTATAAAGACTTGCGACCGGTAATCTTTGTATCGGATGGGGGCTCTACTGATGATACCCGGGATATTGCCCAATCAATTGAATTAAAACCATGGCAGGAGCGCATCATTCAGATTTATCGGGGTGTTGCAGGCAAAGGATCTGCATTCAGAGCAATTTTTGAAGCAGCTCGCATACTTGATGTTGATGCATGCATGGTGGTTGATTCTGACCTGCGCAGTATATCTCCCCAGTGGGTACAGCGGCTACTATCGCCCGTACTTGAAAAAAAATACCAGTTTGTTGCACCAGTATATACGCGGTACAAATATGATGGCACTATTACCAATAATATTGTATACAATATAATACGTGCGGTGTTTGGTAAGCGTATTCGCCAGCCAATAGGGGGTGACTTTACGTTTTCTAAAAGGTTAGCACAACTGTATCTGGATAAGCCGGTGTGGTCTACCGACATTGCGCGGTTTGGCATTGATATATTCATGACTGTCAATGCAATCGTGAGCCATGTGGAAGTGTGCCAGGCAAATTTAGGAGTTAAAATACATGATGCCAAGGATCCGGCTCAGTCACTTGGGCCTATGTTTGTTCAGGTCATAGGGACATTGTTCAGGCTTATGGAGCACTATGAACCATACTGGAAAAATATTGAGGGCAGCAAACCGGTGCCAACATTTGGTGATATTGATATGATTGAACCTGAGGCAATTGAGGTTAATCTACAACGTCTTGTTGATGAATTTAAAACAGGCTTTATACAGTTTAATGCTCTGTACAGGGAGATGTTCAGTAACCAGGTGTTTACATCCCTTAAAGATTCAGCGCACATGGATGTAGAAAGTTTCAAGATGCCAGTTGAAATATGGGTTAAGATTGTATATGAACTGGCAGCAATCTATCATACCTGGCAAATTAATAAGGTGCGGCTTATAAATCTTATGGTGCCACTGTATTTTGGGCGGATAGCGTCATTTATTAATGAAACCATTTCAATGAATTCATTTGAAGCTGAAGAGGTGGTAGAACAGCAGGCTCAAGTCTTTGAGCATTATAAACCCTATTTAATGGAGAAGTGGCAGGCCACAGGCAAAAATATTGAACTATAATCTATTCTTTTAATAGTTCCCACAACACAATGCCACAGGCAACCGATGCATTGAGCGATGATACCTTTCCTTTAAGCGGAATGCGTACAATTATATCGCACAAACTTTGTGTTAGATGGCGCATGCCGCTTCCCTCACTGCCAATGACTACAACTGCAGGTTTATAGGTAGCAATAGTGGTGATTGGTTGAGTGCCTCTATCGCTGGTTCCAATTACCCAGAATCCTGCCTTTTTAGCATCATCTAAGAATCGTGCCAGGTTAGGTACCTGCAAAACTGGAATATGAGCAGTAGCTCCCGCTGACGCTTTGATGATGGTTGGTGTAATCTCAGGTGCATGTGCTTTCGTAACAACTACTGCACTGCCACCTAGGGC
>Ga0209204_1001459_pt1 | contig 22016 bp, 20 predicted proteins | sample AD_JPNMR2_MetaG_FD_184425 | JGI IMG/M metagenome (GOLD analysis project Ga0209204, IMG submission 184425) | Active sludge microbial communities of municipal wastewater-treating anaerobic digesters from Japan - AD_JPNMR2_MetaG (SPAdes) (version 2) | ecosystem: Engineered > Bioreactor > Anaerobic...
ACCTTATCCAGCAGCAACAATGTTTTTCCATGATCCTTCAAGGATTCCACAATGGCAGGACGGGATTCTGCCGGAAAAACATTATTAGCGATCAAATTATCGGCTACAAGCTCAGCGCGGACTGAATTATCTACATTTTCCGTTTTATATAGATACGTCAGCATTTTTTGTCGAAAGGCAGCGTAGATAGTCTCTTCGCCGCCCTCTTTCTTTATGCTAACGATCTCAGCGTCTATCCTTCCTAGCAACAGATACTCTCCGGAACTCAGCTCAACAGCTACGTATGCTTTTCCGGATTTCTCGTCACACAGTAGGACTACATATCCTCCGAAAGCAGAGTCCACAGAAAAGATGTATGGAAACACCTTATCCGGGATTAAAGAACCTCCTGCAAGATCGGATGCTGCTATAGCACAAATCTTCCTTACCTTTTCTGGCAAAACTTTGTAGAGCGTTAAACAATCTTTATCCATTCCGGAACTCCTTTCAACGTAAAATCACCGAACGGGAAATAATACGTGTCCCCTTTCAACTTAGCTGGTGGCCAGGGCGTGTGGCCGTCAGTAATGACTACGATGGAGTGGTAGCCGCGCCGATCGACCTCCTGCATGATGGCCGCCATGTCAGTCCCACCCCCATCATTCAACCCCTTTATCTGTCCGGCTGACCTTACCCCTACAAGCTCCGTCAGAATAGCTGTGTCACCAATAAATACGTCTATTCTATCACAGGCTTTGACGGCAGCAGTCAGCCCTTGAAACAGCCGAGCACGATGCTCCGCTGTACTTCCGGACACGTCCGCAATCACCGCCACTCTACCGAAGCTCATCCTGTCCACTTGCTTCAGCTTAATTTGAGTGGGGTTCCTTCTCCTCGGGCGTTCTCCTTCTCGGTATCTTCCAGATCCTCTTCCAGATGCAGATCGGAGAAACGCTCGAATACGAGATACATCCTTGTTAAATTCCGGGTAGTATTCAGCTATGAAATACTGAAACTCCCCGTGAGCGGACGCTATACCGCGAAACATCGTCTCCAGGAAACGTTTTGCAACCATCTGCATCGTTTCCTCGACAGTCGAATCCAGCATAGCATCCTCTATGGGATCCAGCTCCTCGCCACTATTCGTCGATGGATCCCCATCACCTTCACCACCCAGAGTGCTCAGACATTGTGGCAACTCTGAGTATTCCTTCCCTGCCTCCATGAGGGCATAATAGAGATCCTCGACACAAGAGTCCTCTTTTACGTTAGTGACAACATCCCTGATGTCATCGAACTGCAAAAAATTCAATTGTCTGGGTCTCACCCCAAACGGAAACAGAATTCGTACAAACGACGAGCGACAGACCTCAGATGCCAGGCACCACACGGACCTGTCGCTCGCTGTTAACGCATGCATACCCATTCGCCTTTCGTGGCGAAGTAGTATGCCAGATAGTGCATGTACGAAAGCATAAACTATGTCCTCATACTCGTAATCCTGAATTAATTCCTCAGACAGGATTACAGTATTTCCGTGCGTTCTAATATACACGCCCGGCAAATTCTTCTCACTGCGAATGGGTATAGATACCGCTAAACGAGCTATATCAAAACGACATAGTTTAGCAGTATCAACGCGGAGCTTGAAAATTTGATCTCTAGATAACATATTACCACCTCTCTTTGAACTTGTTGTACACTGGAGCCAGTGACACTGGCACCTTCCTTACAAGCTCTTTTTCCTGAAGGTACAAGAAGACCGTAAACAGATAAGCCTCCGGGACATCCGCTTCCGTGAAGCTCTTGCCAAAATAATTCAGCACTTTTTCCATAGAAATCACTGCCCTCTCCTTAGGGAGAGTTTTTATGATATATAAAATCTCTCCAAAAACGGAAATGAATGCTGGTACACCACCGGGGAACTTCGGACTGTTCCCGTGTATTATCTCGTCCAATATTTTTCGCGGATCTGGATAATCACGGGTCGAGTACCAGTGACTAAACTCTAACGCGAACGATGTTCCCATCGTCGCTTTTAGCGCATCCTCAATCTCCAGACTGGTCGGTTGCCCCACCGACAATAACGCGGCAAGCGTGGGGACCGCCAGCTTATCACGTGACCTGGGATTCGGCCACGGTTCCGTAAAGTCAAATCCGTGCGGAGCAACGAACGCCGATGATCGGACCTGATAAAATCCAGCCATCCAGCTCCGCACAATCGGTATATAATCCTTCCAATTATCAGGCAATGGTATAAACTTACTGTCGGTATTGTATCTGCCCGTCATTATGGCGAGCTGTTCCTCCGTATTGTCAATGGTACAGTTGTAAAAGGCCATTCTGCTTATAATGTTTTCGTTCAACTCGTATATCCCACGACCATGCTTATTCATGGTCGCCAGGACGAGAATCTCCGCTCGTTTTCCGAATTGCCCTAGCTCACCATCTAATATCTGAGCTACGGCGTTCTGAATCCTTTCATCGCCTCTATTGAGTTCTTCCAACAACAACACAACTCCACCATTGATCAGCTTACGAATCCGCTGGTGAGGAATGTTAACGGTGACCTTACCTATCTCAGGATCATCCTGAATCTCAGGGTATCCGATAAGGTCCTCCGTTAATGCCCCTACCATCGGAAAGTGTATAACGTTCTCCTCATCGAATCCGTTCCTCCTCAGCCAGAATTTGGCAAATTGATAATTCACCGTTGACTTCCCTATCCCGTAGTCCCCGACCAAAACCGTCGGAATCCCGGCCTGAGCCGCTAAAAACGCCGACTTTGCAACTCTCATCGCAAGCTCCTTCTCCTAGAAATGAAGAAACGAACAACTAAACGAAGATCGTGTTCCGGAGAGTTTTTATAGCTGGACTCTCCGGAAGAAACCAGCCTAACAATCCGAAACGATGGCAATAAAGTTACAGCAAAGTTACAGCGGTAAATTCAGTAAATACGGTAAATTCAATAGAAAAAGTAAAATACAATAAAAAGCTATGCTCCGCGGAACAACTAGAGATGTTGTTCCGCGGAGCATTAAATTCATTACCATATTTTAATGCCTGCAATCATACCCTATTTCAAAATATACGATTGCAGGCGGAGGAGAGAGCAATTTATTATGCCATAGCGAACCTGTCTGGTGTGACGTCTGGCACATTTAAGCCACATTGTGATAATTGAATGAATAGCTCATCGAGATTTTGCTTAATAGCTGCATTTACCAATGCAGTGTGATACTTCACTGCTTCGTCTAAAATAGAATACAGTTCAGGGTTATCGGCATAGGAGGACAGAACGTTGAGACGCTTATCTGGGAAGTACAGTCCGTAATATTTAAAAATATCAGGTGGATAAGTCAGCCCGCTATTATTGAAGGCAGCCTCAATATACTCCACTATATCCGATACAAATATTGCCAGGGGATCTTCTGTGCTACCAGGATCATTGATGATCTTTACTTCAGTGAGCGCCCAGGCTATCTCACCTACGTCAGCTACTGAATCGTCGAAGTGTCCATGATTCAGGATATTTGTGTAATCGACGAACCTTCCTACTTTTGTAAAAAAATCGTCAGAAGTGAGAATCTGTATTCCAGCCATTAACTTATTCAATGTTCCAATTGGAAGAGCACCATAGGCTTCCTCCATGCTAACAAAAATCGTCTCTGGTAACCAATCTAACCCCTCTGTACCAAATTGGTCCAGAAAGCAGGCCAGAGCAGTCGTAGCGTAACAATGTTCTGATTTTAATATATTACTACGAATAGATCTCATTCTTCTGGAAGCTTCTCGGCTGTTGGATATATCCCTTGCTCCGCAGCGAGCACGTCAAAAATACGAGCTTCGTCTTTGGTCGCAGTCTTGAACCACTCCTTCAACCCTGCTGCGTCTGTCGCAGCACCGGCAACGCTCGCCGCTTTTTCAAACTCCGGACCTAATGCATCTTTCAGCTTCTGCATATCTAACCGTTCAAGATCTTTTGGAGAGTAGTATTTTCCTGTTTTTACGTTCCCTATGAGTGATGCATATTCGATGATAGGCTCAATGGATTGTGAGAAAATGAAATCTTCTGGAATCTGGAACGATTTTCCGTATTTAGTAAGCAGGTTATATCTACGGTCTAACGCATCAACATATCCCGCTAACTTAACAGCAAAACCATTCTTCAGCAATGCATCGTCGCTCTCAAATCCATCCAACTCTTTTATGATCGAATTGATGTTTTCAGCAAGGTTCTGTCTTCCGGATTGCTCAAAGTATTTGGCTCGCTTTGTAAGCTCATGCTTGATAAAATTCTTATTTATGAGACCCAGGCAGGCACTCTTATGCAAACATTCCTCTATATCAGCTTCTAACGATACGCCCAGTGCTTCAGCTCGTTCGAGAATCTGTCTTGCCTGTTTAACTCGAACTTCAAACGGAAACCGGCTACGAAATTGGGCAAACCATTCAGCAGCTTTTTTTATTTCTGTTGGATTGCGAAGAGGAAGATTCGTATAATCACCCGGCGGCTTCGGAGCACTAGCTTGCTTTTTCCGTTTGTTCAAGATACTATTAATTTCTGGACCGACTCCGTAGCGTTCTGCTTCTACCATTAACATAGCAGCGCGCTTTCGGAATTCTCGATCTGTAATATCCTGCTCAGTACTGGCCAGCTCTTGAGCAGCACGGATCAAATCTTTATAGGTTCTCATGAGTACACCTGGCTACAAACCCTCGGTTATCAGATGTCCTGTCTGTAAAGCGTCATTTACTATTTTCAACGGCCTCGCGTCCTGCAACTGTGAAACTAGTTCTATAAATATTATAGTCCGGCGGTTAGAGCATAGCCATCCGGAGCTTTCTCATAAATTAAGGCAATACGAAACGAACGAAGACTGGATCCGCAACCAGCAGAGATTCCATTCATTCATGCGAGTATCGTGTGAACCAGTCGTATCTAATTACTACATGGACAAGCTGCAAGCGGTTCCGGAGGACCTTCGTCCACTCACCCTTGGATTCAATTCCCTGCAAGCTGTTCATAGATTGCTGTCTGAAGGCATCGTTGAACCACGGAAATCGTCAGATAATTACTACATTATACCAGAGAGCATAGATCGGTTAATAACTGGATTCGTCCTGGTCCATCCAATCTTTGGAACAACATCCAGGATTTCATGGAAGGACGGAGGAGTTTGCTTAGGACATACCGCTAGACATGCCAATTATTCTTATAATAACATCTTCATTTTCCAGGACCCACTTCTTGCCCTGCGTATCTTTTTCAATTTTCTTATCCTAGAAAATTCTGTAGCTGCTATTATGGCATCCCCGTTCATGGATATTGAATCCATATACGAATGGTTGCCACGGAGGGAACTCGTTCTTGTGCTTAAACAGTATGCTCCGGAGAAGTATCGGCATTTAAAACCTTTGAGGCCAAAAATTGTATCCGAATCCGTAGTGAATTCGGTGTCACAAAGTCCAGCAGAATTATTGATATATCTAGCTAACGCTAAGCCGCTGGAGGAGGAACTGACGACTTCCGTAGCTTTAACGGCAAAAACAACTATTGTATCACAGCATCATGCCTGGTACGCTATGCCATCTACCGATCTGGCACTCAACGTTAATATTCAAATTCATCGCATACACAAATACAGACAGACGTACAGATACATCGGAAGAATACTTGCCAATAATAAGCAGATTCCATTCAAAATCACAGGAAAGCACAGATTTTATAGTGAAATTGCAGAATTGTGTGCAGATGCTGGAATAGCCCTGTACTGCATGCCCTCTTTAAAGAAGCATTTAGCAGATGTTGCAGCCGCATTGAGTTATCCGGTAAAGACCAAACGATATAAGCCCCGCATAACTAAAAATAAAGTTGTACTGCCAAACGTGATTATTACAGGGTCACGGATATGCAACACACACATGGGTTTCAAAGACGAGCCTGCTGGCAGGGTTCGTCTCTACACCAGGAAAGTATCCCTGAAGCCAACTACCCAGGGGCAAGCGGAACATCTGCTCTTCTTCTTTGCATTCTGCTGTGCCATCGGTAGGTATCTATACTTGAAACAGAAGACTGACATAGCAATCCTTGGAAACCCAGGGCAGGCAGCAGAGCACATACTCGAGCAACTATCTGTACCAATACACGACCCGTCTTATAACGAAGATTCTGGTTTACTCTGGCCGACGGCCTATAGGTCTTTCTCGCTGAGCATACTGCAGAATAGGTACAGCAAGATATATTTCGTAAACGAGCTGCAAGCCCTTGTAGCCATGTACTTATCCAGAGGACTCATTTTTGGACTTTCGGATAATCCGGCGCCGCTATTCTCAGAAAAAGACATCAATAGCAGTTTGTGCCTCTGGATTCAGAAATGCCTAACAAGAAGAGACGACCCATTTGCCATTAAACGACGACGAAACGACTATTATTACATTTTTTTGAAGGAGTTTGCTAAGCTATTCGATATTGGAGAGGATGCCGAGAACTTTATACTAGCCAACCTGAAGAAAAGCTCGGTTAAACAACGAAAAAACACTGCTGCGGCCATCATACGGCAACTGATCTTTGAAGGAGCACTACCAGAAAATGAGCTTAGAAAAGTGGATGTCCATGAGTTTATAGTGCCGAAGGCCCGAATCAACGAAATCTTACAAGAGCTTGGTTTGCCTCCGATTTTTCTTGTAACAGAAGGAAAAAAGGAGATGTTTAAACTTCACAACTCTACAGTGTTTAGGTGCCCGTTAAGCACATTCTCATCTATTAAACCAAGCACAATGGACATGTAGATAAAAATTACTGCATATTGCAGTAATGTGTGGAGGTGGAGCTAACCAAGCGCGCTATTTCTTTTCAGAGAGGTAGTACTCAATACAAAAGTAGTTACGCTCTTCTTCATCATTAGGATCTAAAACATCCGTGATCGGTCGTCTTCGGGACTCTGTGTCCATGACATAGTCATCCCAGCGCAAACCTATCGCATTCAAAGCATGCCTCAAGCAGACCTGATCTACCAGTCGAGAAGCGTCCTTAGAACATACCATGCAATGGTAATCGCTATAGCGAGCAAACCCAGATGGTGTAGCTGGTTTGTCTTCAATGACGATAACAAAATCGTCCTGCCGCAGAATTCTTTTTTCCATAACTCTACTCCTACGCGTTAGATACCAAAATATAATTTATTAACGGTTACACCAGATCATATTAAATTATAGCAAGAAGCATCTGGAATTACTAGGAGCATTTCATGTTAAACCTTAACATTAAGCTAAACGGAGACGTGTATATCGGTGACGATGTACGAATTGTAGTTAAGAACATCGACTGTGTCAATAAAACAGTAGAGTTACAATTTCACGCCCCAAAGGAAGTAAAAATATTACGTGGACAGCTTTATCGCAGAAAACCTTCCTCAGATGCTTCATCGGCAGAACCTGATTCACAGAGTTCCTGACAGGAATCACAACATATTTTCCTTCTATTTTTTCTGAGAAATGCCTTTCCGCACAGCTTGCACAGATGCGGATTCGCTATATATTCTCGTACTCTGTTGATTTGCGTCTTCAGACGACTTTTGCTGACTCTCAGCATTCTGGATAGCAATCCCAGCGACATCTTATCGTCATAATGATCGCCTATACCATAGATAAGTTCTATTAATGTCTTGTGCTCTTCGTCCGTCGAATCCATGAAATTCCGTATGGAGTCCAGCAATTCGTTGTCTGAGAGTTCTTCTACAACACGTGATTCTAATATGAGGTGTTCGTCCTCCGAACTGGACCTGTTACTTAAGTATCTGGCGTTGATAATCGGAAATACGTGATCGGCTTTGAACCCCTCCTTGCTGCAATTTCTATAGGCAAGATATGGCACCCTGGCAACATGTGAGTTCTCGATCAGAAATCTGGTCAGTCTTTGTCTGATAATCGGAGTAGCTATTGTTGTGAGCGCTCCTCTTCGAGGATCCCAACGTTCGATAGCAAAGTGCAGCGCTAATAATGCTTCGGAGCGGAGATCATCCTGTAATTTTGGGCAGTTGTAGGAATCAGCTACTTTATATGCTAATCTTATATGACAACTCAAAAGCCGTTGGAAGGCTTCGATGTCTCCGTTATTTTTATAGGCATAGAATAGATCTAGCTGCTGCTGGTAGGAGAGCAGTGCGCTTTCCCTCATCATTTCCTGATCTTGCTGGTACAAATCTGCGCCCTCACATCAGATTAGCATTGTAGCGAATGTTGTATGCTATAATCTGGTGTAACAGCCCAGGACCATAAAATACTTCAAAGAAGTAGTTTGTCTCTTCGTCAATCTTCGGCTGTAGCTTGATTTTCTCCTGGGAGCAGCATTTTCTTCCAAAATGAATCCCATATCTATCGTACCAGGTTATATCATCCAGACCGTTCATGAAGCACTCCCCGTTGATTGTCTCAGTACATGGAAATCTAAAGACATACGTGGGGAACACGTCCAAGATATTTACTCTATACGTACTGCACAGTTCGTTAAGAAACTTCAAGTCAAATCCTGCTGCTTTCGTCTCTGGCCAACGTACCTTTTTCGATGTCGCCAGGTCTGCCTTAAAGGCCAGACTACCGTGAAAGTTACCACGAACTGGCTCTACACGGACCTTTTTAGTATTTGGATCATATACAAAAACGCGCGCAAAGCGTAAAACATCCGCGTGTACTAGACCTGTAACACATTGCTCTAGATGGTTTGGTAAAAAAATGTCATCATTTTCCCAGACAACTATAATATGCGGATCGCAGTCTTTGAGCGCCCAGTCTAACAGATAGTTGTATTTTGCAGGAAGAGATTCGAATCGGTCTTCGCTTACTTTAATCTTTACTCGTGGATCGTCACTCTCCTCCAGATAGGTGTTACCATCGTCAAGAATATAGAGAAAACGATTTTCGTATGTCTGTTGATTGAATAGCGCGACTGCGTTAGCAGTACAACGCGGTCGCATAAATGTTGGACATAAACAGGCAACACGGCGTTTCATTCTTGTTCCCTTTTCCATCGGCCAAGTGGACAAACTTGATCTTTCCAAAATGCTTTACCTTTGCTTAAAACATTACTGGTGATAAAACATCCACATACGGAGCAACGGTCATCGACTCTGTGCTCGCAGATAGTGCATTGTTTCAGCCGAAATTCCAACTCTTCTCTGGTAACTTCCTTGGCTCCTGTTGCAATATGCTTAGCGATAGCTTTAGCAAAGTTAGCTGCTAGTGTAATAGTTCCTGGCAACTTAGGTTTATCCTCTGGAAGATTAGATAACACAACCAGACCCTGACCCTGCTTGTGAATCTTAATCACAGACCAAGAGAAGTCGGCAGTTTCATGCAAAAATTTTGTGATCCCAGGCATAATACCAGGCTTATTATCTGGTGTCTTTATCCCATACTTATCAGTACGATGGATTAAAATTCTACCTTTGACATTGGGTACTAGTTTCTTAAGAACAGTATATACGGACTCCATATCTGGAAAAATAGGATTATAGATAGCAAGGTCGAAGGTATCCTCTTTAATATCCAACTGATCCAAGCCTATCAGCAACTTGACAGATTTGCTGCTCTCTGCTGCTATACGACCCAGTTCGTTCAATTCTGGTATGAACTTCTTATCCTCGTAAATGGACACAAAAATGTCATTTTCATCCATGCTATCTATGACTACAGCCGTAAAACCTATAGGATCGTCCCCCAGTTCGATGATCTTATCTGCCTGTTTTACATACTCTCGAATAATATCCTTATAGGAATCATCGACATCCGTCGGGAGTGAAAGAACATCGCGAGCAGTTTTACCTCGTTTCAGACTTTCAACGATTTCCTTCCGTATTTCAGTGCCCTGATTCTGTTTGCATCCGCCACAGCCACTCTCCTGTGTGTTCGGTCGTGCCGCTAGCGATTTTTCATATGCTTCCTTCCAACGAGAAAAGATAACTCCTTCCCTATAAGAACGTATCGCTTTCTTACGGTCCTCCTCGCTAAGACTGGCCGTCGCCTTAACAAACTCCGGAGGCAATTCAATCTTTTCCAGTTCTGCATCCGACATGGCAGCAATTCTTCTACGAATCTGCTGTTCCTGTGCGGATAGAACAGAACCACCACTCTCCAGAAATGCTCTATACTGTTCCGGTACAGCAGTTACCTTCATCTCGGCTTGACCTCGATCAGCCTCAACAATTCGTTTCTTCTCAGGGGCATCGTCTGCAATCTCAAAGTATTGCATCGGCCTAACATGATTAATTGGATCGGCGATGAGATATTCCCAGTCTCGCTCGCTAAAGAATCCGGATTTCACGTAGTAAGTATAAACCTCATTCACGTCCAATCCGAGTTCCATAAATCCAATCACATAGTTCCGCACACGATCCCAAATTAAATTAGGATATGGTACCCCTCTTGGACGGAAGAAGCGATGATGCCATCGAAATCCCGGAATGCAGTAAGCTGCTCCTCCATTCCTCCTTACTTTCTCATGAATGTAAAGTTCCTCTGCGCCAAATCCGCGAAAAGCCGGATGAAATCCAGGGAAATACTTTTTATTAACTGCAAAAACACCGGTCCCGACTCCTGGTATTTCGATTGGAGGACCCTCTATATCTTCAGCAGCGGGATTTGTTCCCCAGATCCCCAATAAATTACCTCTCCATTTCCACAAATAATGCGTAGAAAGTGATTTATTGTTTGCTCCTACTAACGGTCCTGACAGGATGTCCCTATCATGTTCGCCCGTCTCAATAACACGCAGTAAATAATCGAAAGCTCGTTCTGCGAAGAGCACGTGAGAGTCGAAAACTACAACCCAATCGTTCGTTGCAGAATCGATAACCTTCTGTTTGGCCGGAGCAGTCCCCTGTGGTTCCTTCAACTCGATCAACCGAACCATTCCAGTGTAGTTTAGCTCCGAAACAAGTCTTTTTATATCAGATGTATCTACCCCCATTGGGTTATTGTTAACAACAATTATCTCCGAATTCTCAAAGACCTTTGTGTGATAAACCTGAAGAGCCTTTAACGTAAAAAACAATCCATCAAAATCATCATATACTGGCGTCCCAAGGGTCAGAAGATTCCTCTTAACCATAAATCTCTCACTCCTCTATACATTCCGAATAAATCACTGACTCCGGATCACAGTCCGCCTCATACACATATTCACAAGTATATCCAGAAGTGCATGTGCTCTCTTCTAGTATATAAGTATAGAACGTACAACGATATTTACAATAACCGTGCGGATATCCAGAAGGCGTTGTTGTAGAAGAAGTTGTTGGGTATGCCGGTGTAGTACCCCAGTTCGTGGTACCAAGCGGTGGAAGCGTGGGCAGAACTTCGGAAGCATCCACACAGGAACCCTCAGCCTCTGTATCCTCTATGCAGGCTACTGCTGGCTCCTGACAGGCGCATGTGCAGCTGGAATGTAGCAGATACCACCTGTTATCCAGGCACAAGTAACGACAGATACCAAAGCAGTTCGGTAACGTAGCTGTCGTAGCAAGTGATAATTGTACTTCCAAGATTTCATAGAGAAGCTGAATTGGACTCACCAGTATGTAATCAGGACTCGGGGTCGTGGGTTCTATTGTTACCGACAGGGAATTAAAATCAATTTCAAGATCAATCCCGGAAGACAACGTTATTGGATAACCACCTGTAGCCGAGCACGGTAGGAAATATGTTTCCCCAGCGTTACACGTGAAAGCTAAAAATTCATCACATATATTTGGGGTTACACAGTTATCTTCAATACGATAAAGCGTGTTACCGCTTAGACACAAATAAGCACAGTAGCCTTCGGAATATACTAATGTTGTAGTACTTGTCGTTGTCGATGAGCTGGTGGATCCAGTGGTTCCTGGTTTGTAGCATGGGATGGAATCCACGGAACCTTCTTCCGTACACGGCAAATTCTCAAGGCAGTAGCACTCATCGGTGCATGCATTTGATAGCAATATGTATATACCATCACTGCAAACATAGGTGCAGTCACCACATCCCGAAGGTGCTGGTGTTGTAGATGTTGTGCCTGAACATCGCTGTGTAATATACGTACAAGCAGTTAGTGGGTCGCAAGCAGTGGTTGGTTCGACGCACGTACATCCCGATGGACAGGCTTGAACGTTTGTCCAGACAAATTCCCCTTCGGTGGTATCATAGCGGCAGTACCAACGACAAATGTAGGAACTGCAATTACTGGAAGGTGCTGCTGTGGTCGTAGTAGATGTAGTTGTTGACGATGTTGTAGCTGGCGGCGTATAACCACAGAGTGTTTCGATCTCCTGGCAGATATTGGTAAATGTACAATCACTCTCTGGAGGTTCACACTCGCAGGGAGAATCGCAATCTACAACAAGCTCCCAGGACAATAAGCCCGTACACCGCCACACGCAAACCCGTCCATAGCATGGCGGAGCCGTGGTCGAAGCTGCATCCAGCACGCAATCGACAGTTTCATACACGTCCGCAAGGGAAGCATTGCATTCGCAGTCTGGTTCTGGGCACTGGTATTGTGGATTTAAACAACCCTGAATTAATTCCCATGACGAACCATTACAGAACCAAACACAGGTTGGTCCTGTATCATTATCTTCCTCTACTAGCATGCTGCATGGGACGGTGGAGTAGTACGTCTGAATGTTTGCTATGTTTGAACCTTCATACTCCGGCTCGTGATATCTCCAATAGCCCTCGGGGTCCTTACCAGAACAGGCAATCAGATAGGCCCACTCAGAATCGCAACTATATCCGCCATGACAATTAGTGGCATGTATAGAAACATAGTACTCCCCTGTATCAAGCCGTGTTACGCACTGATAGACGCAGGTTCTGTTACCGAACTGCCTCCCCGTCAAATCGTGTGATAATCTACAGTTTGTCCGTACTTGCTCCAATTCATGACATGCATTACAGTTATACGCGGGTTCCTCACAGTGACCGTCCTCGCAGTTAGGTCCTGCTACTAAAATCCACTCGTATTCATCATAAGGGGTATGAATGCAGAGCCAGATACACTTTCTATCTGGCAGTCGCTTACAGCAATCAGCCACCTGTAATCCAGTTATTTCTATAGGGACTCCTCTGTCCGTGCTCTCGTCGCACGGTATTACTTCCTCCAGATAAATACAACGATTACCGGTATACTGCCAGAAATACATGTATGATTGAGTATTGGGGTCCCATTCCTGCTCGCACCTGGAATAGCAATACGAGACTAGATCATATCGACATGGATAGGCTACTATTCTACCTTCCACGCTTGAGAAACAATTAACACCAGCCGGTACCTGTGGGCATGTCCCGGATGTACAGTCTATGATTTTGACCCACTGATAGATGTCGGGGCTGACTTCTGTGCATCGCCAGGCGCAGTCATTCGTTGATTTTGGTACGCAGTTTGTCAGTACCTGCATACCGTGCGTACAGGTCTCTCCGTAGTAGCGGCTGGGGTGAAAGCATTCGCAGGAACCGTCAGAATATTCAAAGCATCTACTTCTTCCAGTGTACGCAACACTGGGCGATACTAATGTCCAAACTCCATCTATACAAGACCAGTAACAATTCTCTCTAGGACACTCAGACGCAGAAATTGCTCGAACGCACCATGCGATATAAATATCGTCTTCTGTACACTCCCCATCCGGTTCCGGAAAGGCTGGATCAACTGGACAAATATATCCTGATATGCAATCGGACCAGATCAACCTCCAATGGCTATCTTGACACCGATAAGTACATTGCCCTATAGTAGGCGCTTCTGTTGTAGTAGTCGATGGTGGAGCTGAAGTTGGTTCTGAAGTAGTTGGTGCTGAGGTAGTTGGTGGAGCTGAAGTTGGTTCAGAAGTAGTTGGTTCTTCTGAAGTGGTTGGTGCTGCTGAAGTGGTTGGTTCTTCTGAAGTGGTTGGTGCTGCTGAAGTGGTTGGTTCTTCTGAAGTGGTTGGTGCTGCTGAAGTTGGTTCAGAAGTAGTTGGTTCTTCTGAAGTGGTTGGTGAAGCTGAGGTTGTAGCGCACGTCACGCAACTAGTATAGTCCGACTGCCCATATGCGTATCCATAATGTTCTGGACTGCTGCAACAACAATTGGGTGGGGCACCATCATCCTGGCACGAAGCAGTCAGGGCCCAACTGAATCCCGTCCACATCCACCAGCAAAAATAACCAGAACACGACATGATATGAACCGTGCAGTCTAACTAATTTTGTACTTTACCGCCAGTGAAGGTCCGGAAAGAATTGGCTATTCCAGACTAGCCAGTTTATCACCGACAGAATCAAAAATAGACAGGTCTTCAGTACCAACTCCTAAAAATCTCGCTGCCACGTGTGCCAGGCTTCTGGTTGGAGTCTGCATTCTGTTATAGATCGCACGCTCAACTCCAGCTAATATAGCCATCTGGATATTGCTGGACAGAATATGCCCCTGTTCTCCGCCGGTAGAGTATAGCTTCAGGATATTAGCGGCTAAATCTTTACGAGAGAATACCCCAAGCTCTTTGTACTGTGTCCCCTTCGTTTTAAGCCCAAAGGTCATCCACTCCCCGTTTAACAATCCCCCGGAAGGAAAATCCTGCCCGGCTACTTGGGTGGCTTTCAGACTATTGTACTCACGCAGATTATATAGCAGAGGTGGTATTCTTACATCAATCATAATTTATCAGCCAGCATGAGCTTCTGTTTGATAGTATTAAAGTGATAGGATACTGTCGCCGGACTGACATTTAGCTTCTTTGCTATCTCTTCGACAGATTCTACTTTGTGACCGAACAAACCCAAACGGCGTTCGGCAATGTACTGTTGAATAGGAGAAAGCTCCTGATAAACTGCTTCCGTCCACAATTGCTTCGTAGGACTGCTGATATCTATCTGTTCGATAGGAGCAGTCTCCACATTTCCCTCAAAAGCACTCTCTGGGACAGCTCCAAACGCAGCACGAGCCCTGTTTATTTTTCGTACATTTATTCCCAAATAATCTGCCAGTTCCTGGTCTGATGGTGGTCGTTTATACTTATCACTCAGCTCTCGTTCCGCATTAATTATTTCCCTCCCCAGCATCCTCTGCCCCTCTGAAACATCCACTACATTCCCAGTCCTTGGTGCATATCTCTGCAATCGTTGCAGGTGCAGCATGATATGGCTCTCTAACGGAGCCTTCATCGGATCGTAGGTCTCTATAGCATTCTTTGCTAATAACTTTGCACGCCCATATAAAGTCGGGATTCCATACCCGAATGTGTTGATTCCCTTGTGTAATACAGGTTCGAGAGCTTGGATGAGTACACCCAAGCTCTCTGGATCCCGTTTTTCTACGTATTTTTGATAAATATCTAAATACTTCTTTTCTAGGCGCATCATTAAACCTACTGGGGTTGTACAGTATCACTTGCCTGTTGTACTGCGGACCGTTTGTTCTCCCAGTATTTCTTCATCCGCTCGCTTCGCTGCTTACGAACCTCATCGGAAATCCTGCGACGAGGACGCAAAATCCGTTTCACAGCCTTAAACTCAGAAATCGGGACAGTGAAGATTTCTTCTGTATCGCGGGATACAAGATTAACAGCGCCCGGAATAGCAGCGACTTCCTTGGCTACTTTAGTCAGACACACTACAATGAGCTTCTCATCTTCAAACAGCCCGATTTTGCCATTTTTACAGAGCCATAAAGGCATGGACGCGCCTTCCACCGTCTCAGTAACAATGTAGCCGCGTCCTTTCGTCAGTTTATCCAATGTCATAGCTTTAGCAGCTTCTGACGATGGACGAACCACAGTAGCGCTATCCACAGCTTCCACATTTGAAGGTTCAGGGGTGGTGGAAGTAAGTGAATTATCCTGCGCGATTGCTCCTTCAGCCAGTGCATTAACCACAGGCTCTCCTGTAGTTCCCGTAACATCCATAAAATTTTCTTGATCCGGAAATTGACTCATCTGTGCATTCCTCCGATAAAGTAAATACCGTAAAATGGGTGATATACTGTACTGAAATCAGGGTGAACAAACTCGGCCTGATTTCGGACTCCTAATATATTATATATGGTCTTTGGCGATTCACCATCACTTAGTGAATAATTAATAGAATCCACCATCCCGTATAGATATCCGTCCTCAAACGGAATCTGTTCCTGCGAATACAGTGCTAATCTGACTGTTGATCCTGGGCAAATATCCATTCGGAATGGACAAGTTACTACAGCAGTCCTATTAGATAACTGTTTAACAATATAATAATAATGTGCCAGCTCGTCAAGAACAGCGTAATGTGCTAGGGTTGCATTCTTCTGTACTTCCAGGACACCAAGATCTCTAAGCGCTGGACTCCTCATTAACGGTGTCTTATCTGTTATTCCACCGACGGCAGCGCGCGTAAAGTAAGCTGGCTCGAATGGACCGCTGAGAAATCTGGGAGCTTGAAGCACCTCGACAAGCCCATAACCTAAACTGCTGCTGATATACCAACCACCTATGAGATCGATAGAAGCTTCCTCTGGGTTATCGATGGCTGATCCTAAAAGCGGGGTAAAACTTCCATAAACCCCTACAGCACGTGTTGGAACCGTTGGCCTATCCAGTACGGTAGTGATGTGCAATATCTCTGATGCTGGTATTGTAGTATAAAAATTACTCAACCCCAGGACGATTGGTTCGACTCTGTAATATAACGGAAAAGGTACGATTGTAAATAAAAACTGCCTTGCAAAATCGAGCAGTTTCTTCCAGAGTGTGGTTCCTGCCAATTCTGATACGAATTGATCGGCGGAATTCTGATCTAGTAATCCAACCAACGAATCCATTATCCTCTGCACACCCGTCATGCCGAGCGCTGCGATATTAAGAGGCAGTATGGAATACATCCAACTGGATAATGCTCGGAGAACAGCACGATTGAGGCAATCATTGCCAGTGCCAAAAAGCGAGTTATTAACCCTATCAGCCAGCACAAGTTGTCTTAGGAACGGAAATATAGCATTTCCCCAAAGATTAGCTGCAGCATAGGTTGGATTTATAATACTTTGCGCAATACCGGCCAGGGCAAAACCCAGACCACTGCCCAACCCACCAAACTGTAGCTTCGGGTTGCATATAAGAGTCTTCGGATTAGACGGGTGACTGGCAGCGCTTAATGTTGATGCAAAGTCTAAATCCGACAACCAATGCCTCAGCGTCACCTTCAACTGTAAATTATCCGCTGTTTTAACATACTGTACGTTACTCGGATACCCTGCAAATACGAGATACGTACCGGTAGAGATATTTGGGTTTAATCCGACGCCCTCTGAATTATCGAGGAAGCTTAAATATAGATATGCAGGACGATCTATGAAGGAGCTGGTTAAGAAACTGTAACTGTTAGAGAGAAGTTTTGTGTCGAATTCTCTGCCCAGGGGAAGAATAACTTCTGCCGTTGGAATCCCGTTCAAAGCATAGTTCGCCGAAAAGGAGGATACATCAAATGTGTATCCATCCGACAAGCGTAATTTACAATCGAAAACTCTCTTAACATAAATTGACATAATATGTTACAAGAAATTGCCTGTAGCAAAGATGGTTCCAACAACTATTTGTGGAGATTGCTGATGTACTCCGCTCTCGATCTGCATCTGATGAATAACGCCCCTCCAGGAGGCTCCACCCACAGTCACATTGATTCTGGGTGAACCATAGGCCGATACTAAATTACCATCTACGAATTCAAGGAACGAATAAATCGCACCAGATTCAGCACAGTTGTTGTAAGGAAACAGATAAAATGATGCATCGAGATCTGTAAGCGAGGTGCCGAAGACATATAGATAAGGAACATTCGCCAAAGAATACGAAACAGCATGTCTGGCTTTAGCAGTGACTACAAATCTATTAAGAATAATAGCTTGGTTGGACGACATCCCGGAGATGCTGAATATGCCAACTCCGGAATAGTCTGGATAATCTATTACAGTAATAGTGCCAGGCTTGGCAGTGAGTATTGCGCTCATTCGACTACTAAAGTCATCGTATCTTCATAGAAACGGAAACGTGTACCTGGTTGAAGCTTCACAAGCATTGCTCTGTTTACGTTAGCATCTCTAGCACCCCCTCCGGGCTGCGGAATATTATTGAATTGTTCTCTATTCCAAACTCCAGGATTCCATATATTTCCACCGGGCTGCGGAATATTATTGAATTGTTCTCTATTCCAAACTCCAGGATTCCATATATTTCCACCCGCTTGTGCCGGAGGTTGCGCCACCTGCTGACCAGCTTCTGGTTGCTGTTCCTGCTGGATCGCTTTAAAACGCCCAGTGGCTGGATCCAACGCGACATTTGGATTAATAATAGCTCTTGGATTCTGCCAAAGATTCTCCGGTCTAAATGATTTATTCATCTCGACTCTGCGGATACCTCTCGGCCCTTGCGTCAAAGCATAAAACTTCCCTTCATCGCTCTGCGTAATATATGTTATACCTCTTGTGCCTCGAATAGCTGCAATTGGAACACCAGACGCCTTAATTAGATCTTCCTGTCGCTTGGCGAATAATTCTTGCGGCGTTAATCTTCTTGGAGCAACTCCTTGAGGGACATCCTGCTGAGCTTGCTGTTGAACTTGCTGTTGAGGCTGCTCCTGAATAACATTATTATCCTGCTTTGGAGCATCTAAATTATTACCCCGTTCCTGTTCATTAGCTTGTTGTATATTATCAATGGGCTGATCGTTTCTTACTTCTGTCGTATTGTTCTCAACACGCGGTGGAGGATTCAATGTATCACGATTTTCATTCAGATCGAATTCAATAGACTGCGCTTTCTGTATTTCAACAGTACCATCCTTCGCTTGCGGTGGAGGATTTTCAACACGCGGCGGAGAATTCTCAACACGCGGTGGAGGATTCAATGTATCACGATTTTCATTCAGATCGAATTCAATAGACTGCGCTTTCTGTATTTCAACAGTACCATCCTTCGCTTGCGGTGGAGGATTTTCAACATCCTCTTGCGCATTTGCTTTTATTTGCGGAGTCTGATTCTTTACTTCGGCTATTTGATCCGAAGCTTCATTCCTAACTTGGATATCTGTAGATGCTCTTAAATCATCATCGTCATTCACTTTTCCAACTTCCTTCAATTTTCTTATATAACTCAATAGCTTTCTGCATCTTTACCTTAAACGGTAAATCATAAAGCTGGGCATAAGTATCATCGTAGATCTCTCGTGCAAACTCAGGACTATGAACTCCATAGATCGCTGATATTAAATTGTAGGTCAGACGATCCTCTCTGTCTGATAGCATTTGTGCCCAGCGACGCAAGATATATCCATAATCGTTATCTTGTAATATGTCTTTTCCTAACGAAGGGAGTACCATTTTAATAATTCCTAGGCACTCCTTTTTCGTTCGAAAAAATCCGAGGATATCGCCATTTCAAACAATTTGTTATATAACTCTCTAAATTTATACCAGTGACCTACGATTAGCGGTAAAACAATAGAATCTTTAAATAATTTTGTAAGTTTATCTATCCGCTCGTTAAAATTTACTGTATATTCTTTCAGATACAAAACTTGCTCTTTTTGTCTGATACTTTGAATATTTGATACAAATAAATAGTCTGCAAATAAATCCTTTTCTGCAGAATGCAAAATAGGATATTCATCTGCAGAAGGTGTCGTAAAAACGATAACAACATTTCCTATAGTTACCGTTTGCGTAAACGGCTTGCCGTCTAGAACACATCTAACGAATGTTTCCTCCTGCTCCTCAGTTGGAACAACAGTCTCTCTGTCCGGAAACTTAAAAACATCTGTAACACCCTGAAAAAGCATTGCCTTATTCCTTTATCATTTCTTAACCAGAACCATATTGGAAAGACCAACATCAATCGTTGTCACACTTGGGAATGAACTAGTAACTGTATCAAAAGACTCTGACCCAACATCTCCTGGAAGCTTTGCCAAACCCATATTATTTACAGAATAAGGCATATCGCATGCCCGTAGGGATGCTGCTCGTAGCATCTCTGAAGCTACATAGTTATTAGTTGCTTGCGATACATAAACATTATACAACCAAGGAGATGGCTGATATTCTATTGGTAGAGTTGTCGCTAAATAAGTACCGCCATCTGAAACAGTGGTGCATGTACCTACTCTTTGATGGAGAGTATTCATATACTCTACTGTGCAGCAACCAGAAAGGTAATGCGTACCAGTGTTACTCATAATGAATACCTGGTCTTTATTCTTATAATCATATAGCGTCTGCAAAAGTGGTTCTTCTTCTAATTCATCCTGCGTGGGTTCTGAGACCTGTCCTTTCTTAACCTGAAGTCTCAGAGTTGTTTTTGCGGCAACATTCAATTCAGATTCTGAAAGTATTTTTACATCTTTGCCAAATACGATGGTCCTCGATCCTGCATCTATATAGATATTCTCAGGTGCTGAGATTCTGATAGAACCGCCTTTAAGCTCAATTCTTGCTCCTTGTCCATTTTGAATAACGATATCCCCAAAGGGATCCATATAGAAGAAAGCAGGAGAATAACCGCTGCTTCCCTGTGCTAGTTTTAATCCTTGTCGAAAATGCTTGTACAGTTCCGTTTCTTTTATGAATTTGAATTTCTTGGGTAATAAATAAAAACCTGCTGTAGCTTCCCAATTACAGAGAAGATTACGAATATCGAGAATATGCGTAGTCGAAATTAATGGTAATTTATTTGTGAAGCCTACAGTACTTAATTTAGTTAAATATGCCTTAAAATCGTCTTCAAAATCTTCTATAGATGGCTTACCATAGGCTTCGTCTGGATCGGAGACACGGATAGGCGCAGAAATAAAAGGATATTTGGCTAAAAGGATTCCAGAACGAGACTGCACAATATAGGTACCATGTGCCGTTGTACATTCCTGCGCATCAGGTACTGGAAAAATTCCTGTATTCCGACTCTTATTCGATATTAACCACTTTGCCCCACCTTGACCTAATATACCCTCCCATTCCTGGACCTTATGTTGTGGAAATCTGGATACGGAAGATGTCTCGCCACGAACTATTGAGATATGCTCGACATTTGACACACGAGCATTTGGATGTTCATAATATGCTGCGCTTATTGTTACAAAGGGATCTACGGAAGAACCCGCAAATCGTTTGCCAAGTTGATCATCGACGCTATAGCCATAACCACGATATCTAAGAAATGCCTTCCAGTAAAGCAAACTATATTCTTCTGATCCGCCTGTCCACAACTGATAGTTTAATCCGGCGATTCTTAATAGCGAATCAAGATAATTCAACCAAAGACCGCAGTACTCGTTGAGCCGAAATCCTGACAAAAAATCGGAGACAAATAGAGCCGCACCAAGCCTGCTAAACCTTGCCCAATCGCCAGGAAGAGCATCAACATGAGCATCTTTCCATGCAGAAATACCACCACCACCTGGTGGTTGGTAATACATGATTGATTTCTGGGTTAAATCTCCAAAGAATCCTACATTTGATCCCTGCACTAGCTCGTCAGCATGAGAATCGCCATACGTTTTAACAAAATCCGGAATAACCGAAATGATAATACCGTATGTCTCGTTAGGTAGACGGGCAACAAGAACAGTTGTACCTGGAGATAAAATAGTACTATCGGATACACCTAATGGCTGAAAAGATATATCCGCAGCGTAAGTGCAATTAAGAATATGCCCCTTTAGCAAAGCAACTCGATATAGACGAAGAAAGGGAACGACATCCTGAATCGTTCCCTGTTCGACTAATAGTACACGGTTTTTTAAATCAGAAACATTATAGATAAGATCTTGAGAACTTTTACTGGAACGTTCTGCAAATGTCGTAGCGGCAGACGCGGCCCGCTGGGCCTCACGCTCCAATAGCAATTCCCGTGTTTTTTTAAACATAACATTCTACGACCCAGACTTTATGCCATTTCAATAGCAACACCCGCAAGGACAACATCTGATATGAATACGTGTCCTTCAGCTCCACCTTCGCCAGCGCCTACCACTGCCCCGTATTGCAGCAACCTTGGATACTTCAA
>Ga0209204_1001466_pt1 | contig 21976 bp, 25 predicted proteins | sample AD_JPNMR2_MetaG_FD_184425 | JGI IMG/M metagenome (GOLD analysis project Ga0209204, IMG submission 184425) | Active sludge microbial communities of municipal wastewater-treating anaerobic digesters from Japan - AD_JPNMR2_MetaG (SPAdes) (version 2) | ecosystem: Engineered > Bioreactor > Anaerobic...
GCATTAAATCATTATGATTTTCATAGGGTATACCAACATTATATGGTGGCGAAGTTATTATCAAATGTACAAAATTTTCAGGCATTTTTTTCATAACATCTATTCGATCTCCACAAATAACTTTATTTATAAAATCATCTTTATTTATAGGTTTACTTTCTATACTACATTCTTCGTGCTCCTTTGGTTCAAATAGCATGGATTACCTCTTTTTTTACAAAAATACATATAATTATTTTAACCAAAAAATAAATTTTTTTAATCTAAAAGTTTTTTTTAAACCAATCTACTTTATTTGAAAGCCAATTAACCAAATATTTATAAATGATGCTTGATTTTTTGTTTTTTAATGCCATACAACGGACAGCAGTAATTATATATATAAAAAAATATTTTTTTTATTTTATATTTTTATTTTTTAAACGTAATTTAATAAAATAAAAATTTATTATAAATGAAATTTCAAGAAGAATTATTAATACTATCCACATATTTTTTATTTTTTAAAAGTTTATATAATTTTTCATTTCAGGATACATCTGAAAAATAAAATTCCGCCAACTATCCAAAAATATCGATTTATCTGAATATTTTACAAATTGTAAATAACCTGATAATATACAAGTTTTCCGATATTTTGTTGGACAATTTTTTAAAATAGCCTCTAAATCTGGCTGTTTTTTTGCCCATTTTACAATGTCATTTTTCTCTAAATCTAAATCTTCATCTTTCTTAATCGTCTTTATAAATTCCTTTTTTGAATTAAAAATGTATGTTTTCATAGTTCTAAATCTTAATGCCAAATAATGACATTTCAGATTCTAGACACTTCGTTGGCATCGAACCCCATCTCACAAAGTGAAGATAGAGATAACGATGTCTCTGTGTCCGTTAGGTCGCCTGAACTCCTGCGACCATATTCCAAAATATTCTGTGCTGCGAGTAAATCTCTTTTATTTACTGCACCACAAGACTTACAAACCCATTCTCTATCAGATAGTTTCAAGTCTTCGTTTTTTGCTCCACACTTACAGGTTTTGCTGCTTGCAAAAAACCTATCTACTTTTACAACCTCCTTTCCATACCAATTACACTTGTATTCAAGTATTGACACAAACTTACTCCAACTAACATCGCTTATAGCACCGGCCAAGCAATGGTTTTTTAGCATACCATTGACATTTAGGTCTTCAGTGAATATTCTGTCGTAGTTATTTACTAAAAATGTTGTGTAATTGTGAAGAAACCAATCTCGTTGATTGGATATTTTCTGATGCAGGCGTGCTATTTTTAATCTACATCTTTCGTATCTGCGGCTGCCTTTTTGTTTTCTGGAAAGGTGTCGTTGCAATCTTTGTAACTTCGCTTGGCTTTTGCGAAGATACTTTGGATTGCCAATTTCTATTCCATCAGATTGTGTAGCAAAGACTTTAATTCCTAAATCAATTCCAACTTCCTTATTAGTTTTTGTTTTAGGTGTTACTTCTGTTTCAATTAAAATAGAAGCAAAATATTGACCTGAAGGATTTTTACTAATAGTCACCGACATCAACTTGCCTTCTGGTAGTTCTCTGTCAATGACCATTCTTACCTTTCCTATTTTTTCTAGTTGTATTTTGTTGCCTATTATCTTAAATTTTTGGTTAGGTAATTTGAAAGAATTTCTACCATTTTTCTTTTTAAAAACAGGAAATCCTATTTTATTTTTTCTTTTCTTGCTAAAAAACTGTTTTAGAAATTGTTTAAAATCTATTTCTTTTTGTTGTATTGCTGCTGCACTAACTTCCTTCATCCACTCAAACTCTTTTCTTAATTCAGTACTTGTTTTATATTTGACATCAGGATTAGTATCTTTATTATAGGTTTTGAATGTAGCAACTTGATAATTCCAGAAAAAACGAACACAACCAAAGGTTTTGTTCATCAAAACTTCTTGTGTTTTATTGGGATATATCCTATATTTATATGCTCTTAGTATCTTCATCAACAACCTTCTTTATTATTTTTTCTGTCAATCTTTTGCTTCTTCTTTTACCATATAATCTTGCTACAAAGCTAGTGATTATAGAAACAAAATCTTCCATCAAATCATTTTCTTCATTATCTTGAACATTGACAACTTCAATTTTTCTGTTATCTAATTCTAATAGTTTCTGAATGTAATTGAAACCAAACCTTGCCAATCTGTCTTTATGTTCAACAACAATAAGGTTGATAGACCTATCAAGCAAAACACTTTCTAACTTTTTTCTTGTATCATTTAATCCAGAACCTATTTCAGTAACTACCTTAGATACCTTATATCCCTTTGCATTACAATAAGAAATCAATCTTTCTTTTTGTCTTTCAAGGTTGTCTTTGTTTTCTGAAGAACTTACTCTTGCATAAACACAAACTTTAAAATTATGCGGTTTTACTTCGTCAATTTCAACAAAAACCCTACCCGTTTCTGACCTGACAATAGGCAAACTGCCTTCCTTTATTCTTCTCCAAAGGGTTCTGACGGATACACCCGTCATTTTAGCATATTGTGATAATTTTACTCGCATAACATATATTAATCAAATTTCGTGTCAAAATTCTTAATATGACATTATTTCTCTTAATTTTTAATTAATTTTCGTCATATTTTTATTTTTTTGGGTATTCCTGTATTATTTTATCTTGAAATAGTTTACCATTTGCTTTTTTATTTCTTTTTATTCCATCAGACCCCCAGGTTCCCCATTGTTTAAAAAAGAATGGTATATTTTTTTCTTGGCATTGTAAATAAATTTCATTAACACATTCTGGTTTCATAGGTCTACCATTGTATCCAGATTCTCCACCTACTATAACCCAATCAATATCTGTTAAATCAATTTTCCCAGCAGAGTCTATCAATGGTTCAAATGAAATGAATTTTATTGTTGCATTTATTTTTTTCAAAATATCAATACGATATGAATATTTTGAATTCTCTACAGTTACTCCCAGCCACACATTTTGAGGTACATTGTGATTTTGAAAATATATATACATATTTTCTACTCTTTTTGTTAAAATTTGATACGTATGTTGTGGTGTTTGATTTATAACATCAAAAATTTGATTTAAATATTCTTCTGGCATATCATCATGAAACAAATCACTCATTGAGTTTACAAAAAATTTTTGTGGTTTTTTAATTTTTAATGGTTCATTCAGGCGATGTGGTAAAATTTTAAATTTGAAACCATCTTTATAATCTTCCATGCCCATAGCTTGTAGCCTTTTAGCAAAAGACTCTGCATAGCAATTTTTACAACCCTCTGATATTTTTGTGCAACCTATACTTGGGTTCCACACTTTTTCGGTCCATTCAATTTTTGTTTCCATATTTTTATTTTTTAAACTGATCTAACCGATTTTTTAATTCATTATAATTAATTTCTATTATATCATTTTTATTTATATCAATAAAACCGGGTCTGAAAAAACCGCCTTGCGCACTATCCCAATAATAATAACTTTCAGATGATGATCCACTATATCTATTCATAGATATAAATCCACATTTATATAGCATATTAAAAATAGTTTTTTCATCAGTCTCATCTGGTATAGTATTCACTTGTAATGCTACTTTTTCACCTCTATTTATTATTAAATTCCACATTTTTTTATATTATATAAATATTTAGAAATTTTTATATTGTTTTAAAAATTCTTCATTAGTATTTACAATATTATATATTTTTTATATATTTTCATAAATAATTTCTGGATCTGGAAAATACAAATCAATATCTTCATTGAAATCAATTTGCTGTGATGATATAATTTCAATTCTTTTAAGAGCAGTTTTGCAATATTCATCAGAAATATCAATTCCAATAAATCTACGTTTCAGTTTCCACGCAACTAATGAAGTAGTACCAACACCATTGAAAGGGTCTAAAACAATATCTCCCTTATAAGAAAATAATTTCAAAGCACGTTTTGGTAATTCTTCAGGGAACATAGCAGGATGCCCGAAATCTTTCATTTTTAATTCAGGGGGGAATACCCATTTGGCATATACCCATTCTTTGAATTCGTCTTCTGTAATATCAATATTATTTTTATCGCCAATTTTTTTATGCGTTTTTTTATCAAAAACTTCTATAAATTCCCAAGTATATTTCAAATATGGCATTGATGGAGATTTCCAACTACCCCATGTTGTATATTTAGCATGATAATTATTTTTTTCCCATAAAATTTCTGATCTCCACAAAAAACCTATACCTTGTAATTGATTGGAAATTATATGATGAGTTGGTATATAATCAGAAAATGATGGCTGTACATTAACTATTATACGTCCATCTGGCTTTAAAATCCTATAGCATTCTATCCAAATATCTGATAATTTTTTGAAATATTCATCCCATCTCATATTATCATTAGTTTGATCATTGTTATATTCACGAGCAAAATTATACGGAGGCGATGTTAAAATAATATCTACAGATTCAGATGGTAATCTTGATAATACTTCAAAACAATCTCCTACAATTATTTTATTTAGATATTTTTTTATTTCTTCATTTTCTTTTGATTGTATTATTTCATTGGCATTTTTTGTGCCATTTCTGATATCTTCCTTTTTGTATATATTCATATTTTTATTTTCTTTATTTTTTTAATTCTTTTAATTTATCATAATCAATAGTCAATATATTGTTTTTATTCAAAAGACTTCCGTCGTAGCCATAGTATGTTAAATACAAAAAACTCTCTAATTGATCATTAAGGTTACCATATAAATCAAATATAGTTTCCTCGCTAACATTATCAGGAATATTATTGATTTCTGCTAATATATTTTCACCTTTTTTTAATTGTAATGTCCACATATTTTTATTTTTTATATTATATCAAAGACGTAGTAATTAAATTCAAATATATTTTTTAAATGAAATTTTGTTCGGGGAATGTCAAATGTGGTGACATATTCTTTTGCTGTCATATCTTTAGGTGATTTAACTTTTTTTGTTTTCATATGTTTGTTTTCTAAATATATTATCTTATATATATTATACCCAAAAATCAAAAAAGTGATATATAAAATATTATTTATTTTAAATATTTATTACAAATTTTACTATCTCATCTGCCAATTCTTGAATTATTTTAATATGACTATTTAAAATAATTATTAAAAATATCATCAAATTTATTTAAAATATCTAATTTTGTCTTAAAACAAAGTTCATCAAAATTAATATTATTAATATTGTCATATTTATGATTAAAACAATAAAGATTTAAATTGCCAGTTTTTATAAAATATACTTTATCATCAAATTCACAAAGCACTATTTTATCAGATAAATCATCATAACTAGTAACTTCTACCCATTTTTGCATTATTTTAGTAAATTCTTTATCTAAATTTTCTTCAAAAATAACTTCTGATTCATTAACTAAATTACTAATTCCATTTAGTTGATTTTCAATTTCTGCATTCATAATATTTGTGTTTTAAAAAATGATATACTATATATATTATATTAAAAAATCAAAAAAGTAGTATTTTTACTTTGTGAACTACCGCCACTTATAGAAGTGGCAGCTTCGTGCTCAAGGTAACTACCGTTACCAGATACCCCACGCTCAAAGGGCTGTTCCTTCCCCAGGCTTACCATCTACATGGCTAATTTTAGTAGGTTCTTTGCTGCGTTTACATCTCTATCATGTATAGCACCACAATTTGGACATTCCCACACTCTTAATGCTAAATCTTTTACATCAGAATTTTTATATCCACATTCACTACATATTTGACTTGATGCAAAGTTTTTTGGTGCTATTATTATTTCTCTACCATACCATTTAGCTTTGTAATCTAACATTTGCCTGAATTCGTACCATGATACTTCTGATATTGATTTTGCTAAATGATGATTCTTCAACATATTCTTTACTTTCAAATCTTCTAAAACTATCACTTGGTTCTCGTTGATAATTTTAGAAGATAGTTTGTGTAAATAATCCCTTCTTTGATTTGCTAATTTTTCATAAGTTTTTGCTAATAATAATCTTGTCTTTTCCCAATTTTTACTTCCTAGTTTCTTTCTTGACAAATCTTTATTTAATTTTCTTAATATTTTTTCTGTTTTTCTCAACCACTTAGGATTTTCAAATACTTCCCCATCACTTGTTACTGCAAAATCCTTAATTCCTAAATCTATTCCTACTTTCTTATCTGTTTTGGGTAATGGTTTTATTTCTTCTTCTACAAGTATTGAAATATAATATTTATTCGTAGTTGTTTTAGATATTGTACAAGATTTAATTTTTCCTGTAATTTGCCTATGTTGTTTAATCTTTATCCTTGATTTTAGTTTTGGAAGTTTAATATATCCATTTTCAATATATATAGTTCCATTTTGATTATTAGTTGTATAAGATTGTTTATCCTTTTTTCTTTTGAATTTAGGAAACCCTATGCTTTTATCTCTAAAAAAGTTTTTATATGCTTGCTCTAAATCAAGTTGTGCATTTGCTAATGCTAAACTGTCTGCTTCCTTTAGAAAAGGAAATTGTTCCTTATATTGAGCAGGCGTATTATGCAACATCTGTCCAGTTTCTTTATAATAATTTATTTTATCTTCTAACATTTTATTGTAGATAAATCTAACACAACCAAAACATTTAGCAAAATATTCTTTCTGTTCTTTATTGGGATATAATCTAAATTTATATGCTCTTAACATAATACACCTCCTTCTAATATTATTATATTATTATTTTTATATTTTGTCAAGTATTCAGCAATTCATCTCCCACCTATAGAGGATGGGAGAATTCTTGCTGATTCTCCGTTAAAATTCCATTTCTGGCGGATTTTTGTCTTCTTTATCTTCATCATTTTCCTTATTATTATCATCCTCATTATTATTTTTATCTGATTTATCTATCTTTTTGCCAGTTATAGGGTCTTCACCATTTTTCCTTCTTTGTATATATAATTGATTTCTCTTTAAATCATCTTCACTCATCTTTAAATATTTTCTACTTAAAAATACCATATCAAAAAATGGAACTTGTTCAGACATACCATCTTCATTAGTTTCATTAACAACTAAATTATTCATTTGTGTTATAAATTCAACACGCTTGCTCATAATTTCCATCTCTTTCAATTCTTTAAATAAATCCTCTTCATTAAATTGTAATCCTATTAAAGACCTAAATAAAACATCATCTTTTAAATCAGGATACTTTGCTTCAATTTGTAATATCAATGGCTTTAATATAATTTCTTGAAATATAGAAGTGAGTCTAGATTTAAAATTAGCAAATCTAATTTCTTCTCTATTTGTATTATTTATATCAATCGTCACTAACCCACCACCATCTTCTCTACCAAATCTCTCAAAAGGTATTTTTGTGTCTAACTTAAATTTATTATAAAAATATTTAAGTGCTTCAGTATCTGATAAATCAAATCCTTGATTTTCCATGACTTCTATTTCTGGGGCACCTGACGGCGTAGATGGCATAACATAATTCTTATAAAACTGCATTGATGGTTTACCATTAACACTTATTTCACCCGACTTATCATCTATTGTAATATCTTCTTTATATGTTGATATAAACTCAGCTACTGCTTCTTTCTGCTTTTGCGGAGATCTATCACCTACTGGTATTATAGTTTTCATTCTAAAACTACTGTTCATAATATTCCAAATTATCCTAGAATTCTCTAATATCCTAAGCAAATTAAATGAACGTACTAATCTTTCAACATATGATATACGAGATGTAAAATTAGATTTTGCATATGATATATAAATTATTTGTGAATCATATAAAGTCCTACCAACACCAACAATATCTTCATACTGATACCATACTTTTTGTATTTTGCCATTTTCATCTTTTATTATACCAGGTCTTATTGACAAAGGATCTATTTCTTTAAAACCTATAATATTTTCTGCATCCTCATCCCATATTATTTCAAACGCTAAAAAACCATCTATTAGAAACTGTTTAAAATATGACCATGCATCATGCCCTTTATTGAAATTAAAAAGCATATATATTTTTTTAAATGAATCATTTATGTAATCAATAATTTCATTTTCTATATCTTCTTTTATATTACCTCTTAAATTACTAACATCTACTTGACAAAAATAATTACGTGTGTCATATATAATACATTCATCCGCTATTGTCTCTAATACAAATTCAATTTCACCATTTTGCGAAAACTCTCTTAAATTTTCCCTGCGTTGTACTAATGATTTATCAAAATAACCTATATATTGCTTTTGACCAATATCAGATAATGCAAGTGTATATAAAAAATCTTCAGGCATATAACCATATGATCCAAGTAGCGCCTCACTTGTACCTATAGCTTGCGACTGCTTTATTATTAAATCATCATAATACATGCCCAGCTGAGATATCTTTTTTAAAGTTTTATAAAATCTACTAGGCTGCTTACGAGCTTTAATATTATTATTACTAAATGGATTTAAAAATTTTAATTCATTATCACCATATCCCGCCATTATTTTATTATTTTATTTTTATCGTTTTCATGGCAAACTATTATAATAATCTGTTATGATTTTGGAATAAGAAGCGCCCACCATATAATCTGATTTAAGCAGTGGTATCATATTCCAATCATCATATTCAATAAATGAAACATTTTTTATTCTATCTATTATATAACTTCTATAAGCAAAACTTAAATTAACATTCTTATCAGCAAATAACTGTTTATGTTTTAGCCAATCTGTTACTAATGAAATAAAATTGTCAGTTTTTATCATAAATTCTTTATCATTTTCATAATAATTATCTATTTCTGATTCAAATTCATCTTTAAAAGTATCATAATAATATTTAATTATAGTGAGTTTTACTCTTTCGGGCAAAAAATTAAAATTAAGTCCGCCAATAATTTCATTTTTAGTACTTTCTGCAGTAAATTGTCTATGCATAAGCATTAATGGTCGTCTATCATAATAATCTAATATATTTTTATATAATGGATTATACCAAAATGTATAAAATCTGCCTGGAATAAATTTAACAGGTGATATATGTAGACCCATGTCTAATTTTAAAAAATATTTAGACTTTTTATGTTTTACATATTTATCATAATAGTAATAATATAGTTGTTTACTATTTTTTCTATTTTTATTATAAAAGATTAATGGGTCTTCTCTCATTATTAGTAATTTAATTTTCAAATATAAGATAATTATTCATATTATCTCTAATATTCATTTTTGTTAAAAAAGTATCTGTTATTATTTTAAATTTCATATCATGTTGTTTACAATAATCAATAGCTGCACTAAATTTAATATTATTAACTATATATTCTCTAAGATCTTCATTAAATGCTCGTAAACTTTTTATTGTATTTTTTTTATTTGTGTATTTAGGCTCATATAATTTATCTTCAGGTTTTATTTCTATTATATATTTCTGTGAAAAATTATTTATCTCTATATTAACATAAAAATCAGGTATGTAATTATGAGTTTGATTATCTAATATACTAAAATATTCAATCTCTATAGGCTCATATTCCCATTCTGTTATAAACTCATAATAATCACATAACATACAAAATTTTTTTTCAATCAAACTTTTAAAATATATTTTTTCTTTGCTTGTCTTTGCTTTATTAATAGGATTATATATACCGCAAACATTATTTAAATTATTCATACCTATTTTATTAAAATATATTATAAATAGTTACATTATATTTTTCTTTATATAATTTATTCCATCCTTGCTTTAATCCATTCATTATCAACGATGTAAAATACGCAAATACCTCATCTGATTTATTTGAATCATACATCTTCCACTGCATACAAATATTTTCAATAGCAAACGCCATACAATCTTCTCTATCCTCTTCATATTTATAAGACTGCATCCTTGATATCCTATCTACCATTAACAAAAATATTTCAATAGCCCTTTTAGTGAGCTCATTATTCTCTTTTGATATTATCAATTCTCTTAATAACTCATCATTATCTACATAAAAAACACAATATTTTCTATCCAAAATATAAAAATTTTTTTATTTTTTTATATATTATCAAACCACATCGAATATATATTAACCTGATAACCCACAATACCACATAATTCTTTTTCATATTCAATTAAATGTTCTTTTGATAATGACTCGCCATCTTTAATACCAAATGAATTTTTTTCATTTTTAGTACGATATATAACATTAACATAATCTTCACTAAAAGCATTATATCTACATATAACATAATTTCCTGTCCTTTTATCTTTATTTAAAAAAGATAGACTAAAATTACTTATTAATTCCATATATATATAATCATTAATAGCTTCTTCTTTTTCTTTATTATCAATATATTTGAATTGTGAATTATTTACTATATCACTGACAGATTTAAATAAATAATCATTCACGTATTCCATAAATCTATCTTCAATTTCTGTCGCATCTTCTAATAATTTAACATAATGAGATAACTCTTCTTGACGTGTATATATTTTTTCTAATTTTAATTTATTAAGTATTTGTGATTTATAATTTATTATAGCAAAAGGCATTAAATCAGATGCATAAGATTTAATATAATCATGAAATCCTTCTGTAATATTCATCATGTCATTATGAGAAATAAGTTTATCAATATCATTTATATAAAGATATTTTGATTGTTCATTTAATTTTTTAAAATACGTTTTCATAATTTTATTTTTTTTTTTATTTTAAAATATCTTTAATGATAACATTAGATTTTATTACTTTGTCTATTTTACCATTACTATATTTTATTGTTATTAAATCATCAGACGCAGAATTAGTATAGTCTAAAGCATTAACTAAAACTGGTATTGATTTGCCCTTAACTATTAAATTTCCATCCACCCACTCATCATTAGTTGCACTTTCAATTATATCTACTGATTTGTCATCAGTCTTTAACTCAACATCATTATCATCATCATATGTCTCATCACTTTCTATATCATTATCTATTATTTCTAATTCTGATATTTTATCACTTGGTACATTAACAACAACATTATCATCTTCTATTTTAACATTTACAGAATTATTAACATCAGATATTGATATAACAGTACCCACCTTACCATTTAGTAATCTAACTACACTACCTATTCTTAAATCATCATCAATTTCTTCTACTTCTTCAGTCTCATTTATTTTATTCTTTAATATTAAATATTTCTCTTTTAAATCATTTATCTGCACATTAATACCATCTAATATTGCATCAACAGACACACGATAATCATCAAAATCTTCTTTTACTGCATTCAAACTATCACGTTTGCTTTCTAATAAAGATATCTTTTCTTTTATTATATTCATCTCAATCCTTAAAGGCATTGACTTATTATCTTCTTTATTTATATCATTTAATATACTATTACTTATATCATAACCTAAATATTCTAATACAATATTCTTAACTTGCTTTGCATTCAGTCTTCTTAATAATACATTATCATTATTTAATTTATCATGTTTGTTAATATAATATTCACCATTAATATAAAAAATATCTATCCATCTATTTTCATATAAATTAGAAACTATTTTCTTACATATATTTATTTCTTGTATCATATTATAATTTTCATACAAATTTATAATATTTCTTTTTAATTGACTATCTTTAGCATCAAATACAGAATCTCTAAAATAATCTCCCACTAATGTATCATAACTTATTTTATTATCATTTAATATTATATCTTTATTTTCTTTTAATATATAAACTTTTTTATTGTCATAAATTTTTATGCAATCCGCTTTAATATCAACATTTTCTTCATTTATAAAATTACATAAACTAATAAAACTCTCTGATAAATTGCTAACATCTAACTTTGACGCATCAAATAATCTGTTATTTTTAATCTTATAATATTTATCTTTTACATAAAATATCATGCCTTCATTAGTATTTGCAACAGGTGAATATACATCTTTTATTGTAACCGCATTATCATTATCAGCAAATAATACAAATCCTTTATCATCATTCTCCAATACCATATTATATAATGTCCTTATATTACTATCATATAAATACTTACTTAACTTTTCTAATAATACTTTTTTTCTATATTTGTCTTTTATTATAACATAATTTAATACATCTTTTACTATATGCTCATATAAAAACTCATTATTATTTTGATAATTATAAATAAATTTAAACATTGCAATATCATCTTTATTATTAATAACATTTTGTATAATGTTCTCATAATAATCTTTAAATTCACTTATTATAGTTATATTCTTAAAATCATTAATAAAATTTTCATAGATAATATATTCTGGAAATTCATAATGAGCTAAATTATTAATATTATGATTATAATAATCAAATTTACTCTTTAATAATACACTATCTTTTAATAAATTAATATTATCACTTATTTTATCTAATAATTCTTTAATACCCAAATTCTCTACTACAGAAAATGATTTTTCTTGTTTGATAAAATAAGATATTTTATCAATATCATTTTTATTAGTCAAATTAGGTAAATAATCATTAATGCTATTTAATAATACTTCCCTTATTAAATTAACATTTTTTTGACTATTATCAAAATTAACAACATATTTATTACAGAGATTCTTAATATTATCATCAGTAATATTATCTCTTAATTCCCTTATTCTGTTTTTAAAATTTAATACGTTCATAAAACTATTATTTTTTTTATATATATAAATTTTTTAATAAATAGATATATTATATAATTCAGTCTCTTTTTTTTCACCATGCAAATTATACTCAATTTTTATATAAATATCTTTAGGCTTATTTTCTGGTAAACCAACACCACCATTCAATATTACTATATCTACAATAGAACCATCTTTTATAACAGGATTAACCATTATTGTACTATTATCAAATTCAATAACTGTACTATCATCATATCCATACCCCCCATCAATTATATGAAACTTATCTATAACACCACTATTATTAGCAAAAAATCTTATATTAGCTTCTTTTATCACATGTTTATGTGCAAATATATAACATTTTATATAATCATCATTTATATATTCATGTATACGCCATTTATATATACATTTATTTATATTAACATATTTTGCAATATAATCCCAATTATACTTATCATAACTAAATAATATATTAACTTTCTCATTATCAAATACATTACCATATATTTTCCACGATATATCTAATAAATCACCACAAAAATGAATATATTCATTTGGATTGTCTATTACAATATTATAACTAATATCATCAAAAGACGGTCTAATAATAAAATCTTGCATGGATTTATCAACATTAGTTGCCTGTTCAACAATAGGATAATACGTCTCTATTGCTAAATCAAATGATAATGTTATTTCATTATCACTTGGATATGAAAATTCAAATGACTTATCAATAGGATAATTTTCAGGAAATGCAATATTACACGGTATTCTAAACCCCCTATAAGCAATATCTATTATTACATTTTTATAAAAAATATCTAATATACACTGAAATATTTTAAACAATTCATTAACATTATTGACTTTTATAACAATATTAAATCTAATATCTAATGGTAATGAATTAATATATGCACTATATCGCGTCAATATACCATCTTCTATTATATCATAATTGCCATTTATCCATTTTTGAGTGAGATTAGACTCATTTATAGATGCATCAGATAATGTTATTATGCCACGAGGTATAGGGTCAATGTTGCCATCAATAGATAATTCATTGTAATTACAATCAGACCACGATAAAAAATAATCTTGCAAAAATCTCTCTTGCCCGCCCATATTATAAAAAAATGGAACATTAACTACCTTTTTATTACCATCCTTAATATTAATATAATTTATCTTTTCATTTAATACATTTATTACGCCAACAATTATTGACCTTAAAAAAATATCATCAACATTCGTTTTTGAAAAATAATTATCCAATTTAAAATATTTTTTTATACTATATATATAAATTTTAATTTTATTATAATAAATATTTATAATTAAATATCATAATAAAATTTATATTAATTTTTCAATAAAAATAATATCATCAGCAGATAGACCGTACAGATCATAGAGCTTTTGATTTATCTTATTTTCCCAACTTTTAATTAAATCTTTATAAAATTCTATCTGATGTAATTGCTGGGAAGATTCAATAAGTTTACTTATTTCTATAATATCATCTACTAATTTTGCTATATATTGTATTATATTTTCGTCTTTTGGTTTAATTAATGGTAATTGCAAAAGTATTTCTTTTCTAATATGAATCATATCACCAAGACGTTTGCCTTTATTTTTCAACCAAAATAATATTATTGTTGAATTTAATAAAGCAGTTAGATATTTTAAATTTATTCTATTTGAAACTAAAAATTTTATTGCACCAGAACCATAATATTCATCTTCTGTATAAAGAAATAACTGAATATGTGATCTTGTTTGACAAACAATTTTAGGCCCGTTTCTATAAAAATTATCATTTATTCCCCTATCTATATAAAAATAAGGTTTATTAAACTCTCCATATTTTATTTTAGCATTTTTTAATTGTATTTTATATTTATCAAAATGATTTTTTATATTAGGATAACTATTTATATCTAATCCATCAAAATTATTTTTACATAAATATATTATATAATTATTAGTTTTTTGTATATAATATCTATTAGTTGACGTATAATATGGCTTAATAAATTGTTTTTCTTCATCATTAAATTGTGAAATATCATTAATTATAAAACATTCATCTGGCGACGCTAAAATACCATTACATATTTCATTTTTATATAATTTAAAATTTGAATTTATTTCTATTTTATTTAAAATATCTTTTATTTTATCTGAAACAAATGTAAATATACCACCTCTTAATTCACTTGGATTTATAGCAGCAATAAACATTTCATAATTATTATCATTAATATAATTTTCATTATCTATATCTTTATTTAATATATATATTAAATCATCTACCATTATATTTTTATTTAATATTTTTGTATATTTTACTTTATATTCTTTATCAGGCTTTTCTTTTTTTACAACATAAATCATTGTTTGAATAGATGCATTTTTAAATACTTTAAAATCAACAAAATCTATATATTTTAATATTTTAGTTTCATTAATAATCTTATTTCGCAAAATTGACGCACCAAACGCTGTTGTCCAACTACTAGTTGCAATAAAACTATGATAACCACCTAATTTTAACAAATCTATTGATTTACAAGCAAATGCATACCAAAGATCCATTTTACCTTGATAATATTTCTTTGCTTTACATAATTTCATGTATTCAAATGGTTCTCTATTAGTATATTCCCTTACATATGGCGGATTACCTATTATTACATCAAATCCCCCATTTTTAATAATTTCTGGAAATGCTTTTTCCCAATCCATTGGATTTAAATGATTTAAATTATTCGATTCAAATAATGAAAGCTGATAATTAATATATATACTAGTATCTATCAATGAATTGCCAAATTTAATATTATTTGATAAATCTGGTATTATATTACCATTATTATAATTTAACTGATATTGAATACTATCATAAGTTTCACTTTCTAATAATTTTAATATTAAAGATAATTTTGTCACTTCTACTGCACCAAAATCTATATCTACTCCATAAATATTATTTAATAAAATATTCTTTTTTTCTTCAATAGTTAATACATAATTATTAACTTCTTTTTCGTATACCTTTTTTGTTTTTACAGCAAAATCTTTATCTTTTATATAACAATCTAAATAAAATTTTAACAGAAAATCATATGCACCTAATAAAAATATACCAGATCCACACGCAGGATCTAATATTTTTAAATTAAATATATCATCTATATTTTTATCTTTTACTAATTCACCAACAGTATTATTTACTATATAATTAACTATATAAATTGGCGTATAATAAATATCATTATTTTTATTACCAATATTGAATTGTTCATAAATGTCACCTAAAATACTTATATAATCATCATATTCATAATTTAAATCAAAATCATAAATATTATTTATAATAATTTCTAATATATTATCATCAATACAAATATTACTATCTAAATCAAATAAATTACTATTATATTTATTTTTTGCAATACCAAATAATTCTATCAATTTTAAATAAATATTTGAATTATTTAATAAATTTTTTATATTAATATCTTTTTCTATTTTTTTATCATTTAATATTCGTAAAAAAATTATTGATATGATTATCCTTTTTATAAAATAATCTATATAATCAATATTTAATTTATAATTTTTATTATTAATATTTTCATATAATATTTTATATAAATAAGAAAATGTATTTTTATTAATCATATTTCCAATAAAACTATTGTTTTTTTATCAATGAATTTAATTTTTTAAAATTAATATTATCAAAATTTAATTTATATCCACCTAACTTAAAAAAATGACGTATAAGATTACCATTTATATCTTTCTCAGGTATCACACCCTTATCTAATAATCGTTTAGTGCCTTCACATCCAATTAAATGTGAACATGCTAATATGCCACTTTCTGTTATTAATATGCCATCAACAATAGTACCACTATATTTATTAATATAATCTTTCATTATATCTTGATACATTTCTAATGATTTAATCATACATAAATGCTGTATTTCAGGATGATTTAAAAAAACACTTTTACTAATATCTCCATATCCTGTCTCCTTCCTTATGTTATGCCCTATTTGATACAACCCCCAATATTCTGAATTTAACCTATTTGCATTATGATTATATCTTGACTCTAAATATTGTATTTGCAACAAATAATTTTCCATAGTCATTGTGCTATCATCAGGATATGATAAAACAATATCATATTGAACATGATCATCAATATCATTTGTAATAAAATAAAAATTAAAAAATATAAATGATAATGATGCAAACAATAATAATACTAATAATATTATTAATAACTTTCTGATATAATAATTTTTGTTATAAAAAATATGCTTGCGTCGTGCTTTTCTATACTCTTTTCTTTTATTTTTATATTCTTTTTTAATATCAGAAAATATTAATTCAAAAAATATAATATCACCATTTATTTTATTCATTATAATATAATTTTCTAAATTTATATTCCCAAAAATTTAATAACTTATTAAATAAATTAATATCATTATTTATATTCTGATATAAATATTTATAACTAATATTATTATCATCATTAACATTATAATGATTTTGCTTTACATCTGATTGTTTTAAAAAATTATTTATTAATTTAACATAAAAATTATTTTTGCTCATAACATTATTTAAAATTCTTTTGAAATTTTTGCATTGCTTTAATAAATTCATCTCCATATTTATCATATATTTCATAAAACTCCTTTCTAGAACATTCATTTAATTGACACCAATACATTATTACGTCATCATCAATATTTATTTTTTTCTTTTCTTCCTTTTCTGTTTTTACCGACTTTAATGTATTATATACCCAAGCAGGTGTACGTTTATAAATTTTTGATAAAGAATTACACCAATAATCTAAAACTTCTGCAGTATTAATATTTTTTATATTAAATATATCTGCCTGAACTGGATATCGTATAGCAAAAAAACGCTGAAACATAAAAAAATATTTTGACTTCTCATAATCCTTCATAGATAAAAATGACTGAGGATTAACAAATAAATTATTAAATACTTTAAATAAATCTTTCATATTTTTTTATTATACAAATATATAAAAAATTTGACATGGCAAAATTTATATTACTTATTACCGACTATTAATTATTTTCTGTATTTTAAATACACATGCTAATAAAGATATAATAGGATCTATTACTTGATATCGTTGTGATTGATAATTAGCAACTTCTATTATTATTTGTGGTATTTTATTAACCATATTTGGATAATTATCTTTAATATAATTAGGTAAATCTATACCTAATGAATATAAAACATCATCCACTTTATCAGCATATTGACTAACAATAACTTTGTAATTCTCAATAGGATTAGTATTATTAAATATAAGATCAAAAACATCAACAAAAGAATAATTTAATATCTTTATATCATCTATTGATATATTTTTTATTCCTTTATCATAAAATGTCTGAAGTTTACTAATCATAGAACGCATACTAGGAAAATTCTTTTTGACAAATTCAATAATAGCATCTTTTGTGATAACAATATTTAGTTCTTTACATATTTTAATTATATGACGTGCATATTTATTTAATAATTCACGTTCTTCCTTTTTTGTAGCAGGTACAAAATTTATACACATAAACCTGTCTTGAATAGGATCGGGTATTTTATTAATATAATTACATGTACCAATAAATCTTATATTAGCATTTTCTGTAAATTTTTCTATTGCGCCCCTAAGGGCTTTATAAAATTGATCTGACGCACCATCCATCTCATCTAATATAACAACCTTCATATTAGTACTACTAGACACAATAGGCATTGACAAACAAAATTCTGATATTTTAGTCCTTATCACATCAACAGAAGACTCATCAGAAACATTAATATACAAATACGTAGTATCATTTGCTAATATTTTTGCCAATGATGTCTTGCCACATCCAGCAGGGCCTAAAAATATATAATTTTGCTTAATATCACCTCCAATAAATTCATTTCTTATCCTATCTAATAATACAATATCATCAAGTTTTTTAGGACGATACTTTGCAGTAAATAAATAATTATTTAATGATTCATTACTCATAAAAATATATAAAATTTAAAAATTAATTATTTATCAAATTCTATTTTCTCTGTAACATCAGTATCTTTCTTAACAATATTATTTAAAAAATTATTAATTAATTCAACAACTTCTGCATAAGGATATTTAGCTAACGTGTTTAATATTAAGTTAGCCTCATCTTCTTTTAGCTCATTTTTGCCTAATAAATTCATTGTCATATATACTTCGGCAAATGGCTTTGTATTTAAAAAATTAACTAATGATTTTTTAAAATCATCATTGATTTGATATAAAACTTCGTTTCCCATATTATTATTTTTTGTTTGTTTTTTTATTACTAATTTTTTTCATTGATATAATAATAACATCATCACCTATTTCCACTTCTTCACCTATAAACCCGTTTCTTATTATACCACCTTCTATTTTACCATGAAATTCTTTGTCTTTTGATAAAGAATTAATATAACAATTTATACATTTATTATTATATTTAACAATACAATCTTCTACTTTTGAATTTTTTATAGTATTATTACTAATCAATTCACAATTTACTAAACGAGAATTTACAAAATCACATCCTATTAAATCAGAATCTTGTATTATAATATCACCACTACAATCATATAAAGTAACATTATTAATATATCCACTCTTAAATTCAGCATTCTTAATTTCTATTCTTGATATATCACTATTATAATTAATAGAACATTTTGTTAAATTATTATCAACTAATATATTTATTATTTTGTTTCTTAACATACTCCAATAAGTATTTATTATTTCTTTATTATCTAATAAATCTATAGTAAAATCAACATCGGGCAATAATTCATTAATTTTATTAACATTTTTATAAATATCTATAAATTTTTGATATTCTTTATAAATAGATTTTATTTTATCATAATCAGTATCATTTAACTTATTATTTTCTAATATAGAAAATGTATATAATATAAAATAATTTATATTATCAATAATATCTTTTTTCTTTTTTTCATAACCATTACCGCCCATATATCTAAATTCTATATATCCATCTTTTAGTTTTGAAAAATTAACACCATAATACTTGCTTTTAGGAACATCTATATATACTTCATTTATTGTAGCATCTGTTATGATATCATAATAATTTACACATAGCTTTTTTATTGATTTGGCAAATACAGAATTTCTACGTTTTGGGAATGCTTTATATACTTTATCCTCATCAAAATTCAAACAAAATTTTAATGTATTAAGTAACATAAAATCAATAGGTAATTTTATCATAGTTTCATCATAACTCATATTAACATGTATAGCACATCTATCATCTGTTATTGCATTTTCTGATAACCAATTTAGCACAAGACCTAATTTTTTGATAGCATCTTTATATGCCATCACTCCTGTTATAAGTTCATAACATTTATCACCGCCAGAATAATCTATTTCTAATTTCCATATATCATCAGTAACATCAAGATCCGTATGATATTTAAGTGCATATTTATTAACACCAGTAACTACTTCAGGTATTAATACACGCACACCACAATGTTCAGATAGTTTTCTTGCTATTTTTTTATAATCACTAGGAGATATAAATTCAAATTCAAATCCTAGTCTAGCTGCATTTAGCACATCGTTTTTTCCCATAAAATTAATTTTTAATTATATATCATTTTTATTAATTTGTGTTAATACTAAATTGTAATTTTTATTAACACACTGAATATTAACAATTATAGTATCACCACTTTTAATATTTTTTTTATTAAAATCTATTTTTGTATCATTTGACATATTAGCATAATATAAATATCCAGTAAATATATCATCAATTTCGACAAATATACCATTATCATTTACTCCTGTTACAATACCCACATATTCTTTAGTCAAATCTAATTTTTTAACCTCATCTGGCAATATATGTTGTATATATTTTTTATTACTGACAACAAATATTCCACTGCCATCATCATCATTTCTCACATAATTTTCAATCATCACATTTTTCTCTGTACCAATAAGTGAATCAAAATCTAATATTTTATTTGCAGATGCTAATCCACCAGGCATAAAAGCATTTACTCCCATTATATCTACAATGTATCCACCTTTATTCTTACCTACTATCTTTGCAGTATACGCCACACTAGGATTTTTTAGCTGATTAAAAAATTCTTTTATTAACGCATTTTGAAAACCTTTTGTCAAAGACCCTCTTACATCATATTTATTACTTTCTATGTATACATAAATTTTATTATTAGATAAAAAATATTTTCTTGATTCATCATTTGTAATAATATTTATAAAATCTTCTTTTGTTATACCTACTACATTAAAAAAAGCATTTTCTTTACTTAATTTAATATATACATCAATAAAATTATTACATAACACTAACAAATCATCTGTATCTTTATTATAACTTTCTATATCAGTTAATAATAACAAATCACCAACATTAACATCCTTTGGCATCACCTTACCATCAGCATTTAATACAAATGTCTTTTCATACAATGCTTTCATCTCTTCTATATACTCAATAGGATAATCTTTTGTTATTATCTTATCTCTTCTTGATTGTTTACTATTATTAATTTTTACTCCCATAATATCATAATTTAAATTATTTTCGATAATATTTGATGATAATAATTTATTGTTAATATATTACTTTTTGCAATATCAATTAAATTATTATCATAATAATAACTAGATATATCTTCATTATATATATGATCACTAACATCAAATCCAAAAAATGACAATATATCTTCAAAATATACAGCTTTACTATATTGACCATTACGCCATAAGTCTACTATATCAATAATATTAGACTCCCACGGCTTAATATTATATAATTTTAAACACTGTGGCATTTCTATATCATACTTAATAAATTTTTTATATAATTGTAATATATCAAAATTCTTAATATTATATCCACACAATGATAACCCCATGCTATCAACCTTTTTTAATATATTAGAAATTGACTTTAATATAATAAATTCATCATGATTAGTATAATCCTTAATATTTAATTTTTCACTATCATTATCTGATATGACACCAACTGCAACAGATACTATTTTATTATACTCAGCCATTTGATAAGCATACATATTCCAAAATTTCTCTATT
>Ga0209204_1001470_pt1 | contig 21952 bp, 30 predicted proteins | sample AD_JPNMR2_MetaG_FD_184425 | JGI IMG/M metagenome (GOLD analysis project Ga0209204, IMG submission 184425) | Active sludge microbial communities of municipal wastewater-treating anaerobic digesters from Japan - AD_JPNMR2_MetaG (SPAdes) (version 2) | ecosystem: Engineered > Bioreactor > Anaerobic...
TTGAACGAATGGTGAAACTATCAAGAAAGATGGTTTATTTGATGGTTGATAAATTTTCTCCTGAGGAAGTAGTAAAGAGATTGGCTGACCCGGTTTGGTTTCAATCTCTTGGCACAGTTTTGGCTTTTGACTGGAATTCTTCTGGCTTAACAACAATTTTAACTGCCGCTTTAAAAGAAGCAATCAGGGGGCAGGAGAAAAATTTGGGAATTTTTATTTGTGGAGGAAAAGGAAAAACCTCTCGAAAAACTCCGGATGAAATTTTATCTTGGTCAAATGTTTTGGGTTTAGAAGTAGAAAAAGCAAAAAATCTTGTTTATAACTCAAAAATGGCGGCAAAAGTAGACAGCGCTTTAATTCAAGATGGTTTTCAAATTTATCATCACTCCTTTATTTTCACCAAAAGCGGAAGTTGGGCAGTGATTCAGCAGGGAATGAATACTTTAAATCAAACTGCCAGAAGGTATCATTGGTATTCTGACAAATTAAAATTCCATTCGCCAATCACTGGCTCGGAAAAATTAGTTTTAGAACCGCATACTGGAATAACAAGCCGAAAAAAGTTTAAAAGGGTTTTGAATCTAACGAAGAAGGAGAGTGAGCCAACTCAAAAATTAAGCGTTGGATTGGTTAATCAAAACTTTTATAGTTTAATAAAAGATGTAAAAATTTTACAGAAGCATATCACCGAATTAAATCAAATGGTGAAAATAAAAGATAAAAATAAAGAATTAACCCTTTTGAATTTGGAAAATAAAGAATATAAGTATCATCCGGTAGTAAAAGAAAATTTCTTTAAAAATAAATATTTGGAAAAAATATTATTTGAATTGACTGAAAGAAAACCAAAAAGTTACGAAGAACTTTTAAGTGTCTATGGTGTTGGGCCAAAAACAATTAGGGCCTTGGCTCTTGTTTCAGAAGTGATTTATGGCGCTAAACCTTCTTATGAAGATCCAGCCCGTTATGGCTTTGCTTTTGGCGGCAAAGATGCTACTCCTTATCCAGTAGATAGATTGACTTATGATAAGGCAATTGATATGCTGAAACGGATACATTAATAGATAATTTGAACTAAATTATTATGATTTTTTTTCAACTGATAATTTTGCTTTTTTCGGTGATGATTCACGAGGTGAGTCATGGAACAATGGCAAAGGAATTAGGAGATGATACCGCAGAAAAAATGGGAAGACTGACTTTAAACCCTTTGGCTCATTTAGATTTTTTTGGTTCGTTTTTAATGCCATTGCTTTTGTATTTTGCCACTGGAGGAAAATTTGTTTTTGGTTGGGCAAAACCAGTGCCGTACAATCCTTTGAATTTAAAGCATCCTCGCCGGGATACGGCTTTATTGGCTTTTGCCGGACCAATGGCAAATCTTTTATTGGCTTTGGTTTTAGGTGTTATTATTAGATTAAATTTTCTTCCCGAAAATTTAGTTTATTATCTTGCTTATATTGTTTTAATTAATATTGGTTTGGCAATTTTCAATTTAGTTCCTCTGCCGCCGCTTGACGGTTCTAAAATTCTTTTGTATTTTTTTCCTTCTCAAAAATTAGAAATTTTTCTTTTGCAATATGGCAATCTTCTTTTGATTTTGTTTCTAATTTTTGGCTGGGGTTTAATTCAACCCCTTATCTCAATCCTTTTTCGTCTTTTTATCGGTCTCGTTTGACCGACCTTTTTCTTTTGCCAAATTTTACTTCCATCTTTTTTTATTGACGATCGTCTTCCAAAAAAGCAAATACCAATTTCTCTCCGAAATCTTTTCTCTGTGACGATCGTCTCGCAAAAAAGTAAATACAGCACCTCTTCCTCTCTCCTCCTTAAAATCTTTTTTTATTGACGATCGTCTCCCAAAAAAGAAAATTTCAACATCTTTTCCATCTCTCTCCAAAAATCTTTTTTTATTGACGATTGTCTCCCAAAAAAGCAAATTCAAAAGAAAAAAGAAACTGTTGTTCCTCGAAGATATTTTACCCCTAAATTTAAAAACCGGAGTCTAAATAGACTCCGGCCCCGGTGGGCAAAATAATAATACCCTAATTTTAACAGAAACAATTTTATTGTCAAGAGATGATTGTGGATAAATTGTGAATAAGAATTTGATTGAATTTTAGAAGATTTGTGGTATAATAAAAAGTAATTAAAAATAATTTTTAAAAACAGCGGGAAGCTGTTTTTTATTTTATGTCAAAACTTTCGCCTAAACCAATTCATAAAATATATTACCAATACAAAAAGCCATCTTTAGAGCAAAAAATTATTTTGTTTCTCGAAGAGCAAACAAAGTTAGTTCTAGACGCTTTTTTCCCTAAAAAATATCCGGGTTATAGTATGTTAGGAAGGTGGCTATTTGATTTAGATTTGAAGCCAAGCGAAGTTTTAGAAAGAGAATTTAAAAAGTCGATAGACAATACTTTGCATCGTTTAAAAGAAAAAGGATTAATCTATCAAGAAAAAAGAGATAAAGAGAGAGTGTGGAAATTAACTGTCGCAGGAGAAAAATATGCAAAGAACCTTTATCTTTTGGAAAACTCTAAAGAAAGAGAACTACCTAAAGAAGATGGGGTATTACGAATTTTTGTTTTTGATATTCCGGAAAAAGATAGGAATTTTAGAAATTTTTTACGAAGGAAATTAATAGGCGACGGTTATCAAATGCTTCAAAAAAGTGTTTGGATAGGTAAAAGACCGCTACCTCAATCTTTGCTTGAGACGATAAAGGAACGCAATCTAATTACTTCAGTGCATTTGTTTGAAATAAAAGAGAAAGGAACGTTGGAAGATTTAGTAATAAGCGAGGAAAAAGATATTTGACTAAAAATAATTTTTTGCTAATATAAATAATACCTTTCCCAATACTTAGGTGATTGGAGAAGGCGACCCCACCGTTGCACCTGGCGCTCTTTTTGAAAGCGCCAGATGTTTTTATTAGTTTTTATTTTGATTAGATATATTTTTGATTTAAATCAGATTTTAAAAATCTTCAACTTTAATTTATTTTTAAAATAAATTAGCCCAAAAATCTATCCATAAGTTATCCACATTTCTTTCTTGACAATACAATTTTTCTTGCTAAAATTAAAACATAACATTGCCCCACCGGAACCGGAGTCTATTTAGACTCCGGTTTTTAAGTTCAATAATTGAGTATTTCATTCAGACTTCATAAATTGCTTTTTTGGAAGACGATCGTCACAGAAAAAAGATTTTTGGAGTGGAGTTGGTGGTTGTTTTTTTTGGAAGACGATCGTCAATAAAAAAAGATTTTAAGAGAATTTTAAATGAAGGGGTTTGGAGTTGCTTTTTTGATGACGATCGTCAACGAAAAAAGATTTTGGAGAGAGACAAAAAGGATTGTGTTATGGTATAATAAATAAAAAATAAAAAATAAAAAATTAAAAATAAAAAATAAAAAATTCTAAATTCTAATAGAGTAAGGGAGCCGACACGGATGAACAAGGAGAATAGGAAGAGTAGTGGAGGTGGAGAAAACTGGAAGTGAACAGGCCTGATAGAAGCTGAAAAATAAAAATTGGCCGGAAAGCAAAAAGAGCGGCAATGAAAAGAAGTGAAAATTAGGTAATAAAAATTTTGGATATTTGAGGCTTGACTTGAAAGGAAGGGAGAGTATAATTAAATTGAGTGAAAGATGATTTTAATAAATTTTAAAATTTTATTAAAAATTTATAAAAAATTATAAAAATTATGAAAAAATCGTTTTATTTTTATACAAGTATTGCGTTAACTATTATTTTGGGGCTGATAATTGGAAATTATATTTTCGGATGGACGACTCCAACGGCAAATCCGCCTTCGTCAAATTTACCAGCGCCGATTAATACTGGTTCTTCTAATCAATCAAAAGAAGGTTATTTAGCAGTCGGTACCACGACTACTCCTACCTTTCCTTTAGATGTGGCAGGCGTTTTGAGAGTAGGAAGTTTTTCTTCTTCCCCAACCGGTACCAATGGCGCGATATATTACGATACTACTGATGGAAAATTAAAAGGCTATCAAGCTGGCAGTTGGTCCCCTTTAGGAGGAGGTAGCCCCAGTGGCTCTACCGGATACATTCAATTTGCTAGTAGTACTCAGTTTGGAAGCGATCCACAACTTTTTTGGGATAATACAAATAAAAAACTGGGGGTGGGGACGACGACCCCAGCTTCCGCCCTGGATGTGACCGGAAACGTAATAGCGAGAACATCGACCTCAACAGTGACCATAAAAGCTGATGGAAGTATTTCGACAAATCTTAATGCGGATAAATTAGATGGATATGAAGCAAGCGACTTGCTTGCCAAATCATACGGGTACATAAACTGGAATGATTGCAATGTAACAGCCGGATGCGCGACACATGGTTATATAGTTCTGGAATGCGCTACGACCACAGGCTATGTTTCCGTGGACTCTACCTGCACGGCATTACCCGACCTCAAACAAGCAACCCAAGGCGCCTACTGCTATTATACGGGGCCCAGCACATTGACCCTTTCGGCCCCTAACAGATATGAAAGGACGTGCGGATCCCTTAAGTGTTGTAAGTATATACCTCCCTAATTTTTGATATACTGTCCAATGGTAATCCTTTGCCCTTTTTGTTTTTTGATTTTTAATATTTTGTTTGTTATTAATTTTGAAACAATTTCAATCCATTGCCCATATCCCATATTTTAATGCTCGACATCGCAAGTCATTCCTGAGATGTTTTTGATGATTTTCTCCAATTTTACCTCTATTTTTTGAATCTTTCTTTCTATCTTGGCGATATTTTTGGTAATCTCTTTTAGACTCTTATAAATTCCCAAAATATAGTATTTATCTATATTGTCAGGGATTTTTCGAGTTAATAACTGATTAAAAATCTGTTCATTTTTAACCTTCTTTTTCTCTGATTTCTTGAAAATAAGGGTCTTTTTATGGCGATATTTTTGGTAAATGTCTACTAAAGATTTTAAGCCCAAAGATTTTAACTGTTCATTGGTGAAAGTTAAATTCCCTAATTTATTTTGAGAGTCTTTATTACGGCAAAGATATCTTCTTAATCTTTGTCTTATAAAAGCATCTAAATCAATAAAAATCTGTTTACACTGACTAAACTTATAATAGTGGCCAAAACCTAAAATTTGGTTATTTAATTGTTTGATAATAGCTTCAATTGGTTTTTTCTTAGTTAAATGAGTGATTTTGATAATCTTATTTTTAAATTCTTCAATTTTATTTTCACTGATAGTAAAAACTCCACCATAATATCTGAACCCCATAAATTCCATAGGATTTTGGTGAAATTTACCTGAATTTAATTTATTAATATTTATTTTCAATTCTAATTGATTTAAAGTAGGTTCAATAATTTCCTTTAAAATTTTTAAAGGTTCTTTTTTATTTTTACAAAAAATTAAATAGTCATCCTGAACTCTTAAAAATGGTTTATTTTTTAAGATAAGTTTTTCATCTAAAGGCAAAAGATATACTCCAGCTAAAACCCAACTTAAATAATTTCCTAAAACCAGTCCTTTATTTTGAATGTTATTTTCTTTTAAAAAAGGAATTATTTCTTGTTTTAAGATTTTTTTGCCATTTCGTGAATCCAGTTTTTTGATTAAGAGTTCAATCAAAATTGAATGGTTGATTGAAGGATAAAATTTTTCGATATCAAATCTTAAAAAATAATGATATTTTTTAGAGGTTTTTTGAATAAATTTTAAAAGTTTATCTTGGCGATGAAAAATTAAATAATGATAAGGAGAATTTTTTAAAAGATATTTTTTGATTTTCTTTAAAAGAAAGCGGGCAAGATAAGAAGTTTTAAAGGTGTTTTTATTTTGAAGATAAGGGAGGTTTTGAATGTTTGCCATAGTTTTTGAATTTATTATTTTTAAAAAAATTATTTTAAAAATTGTTTGACCTTTTTTTTCTTTTTTGTTATACTACTTTATAAATAAAATTGAATAAAGTAATTATTCAAATGCCAACATTAACGCAGTTGATTAGAAAAGGAAGAAAACCAATTGTAAAGAAGAGCAAAACAGTTGCTCTTTCTTTTGGTTTTAATGTGAAAAAAAATAAACCAAAAGATTTTCCTTCTCCTTTTAAGAAAGGAGTTTGTGTCAGGGTATTTACGACGACGCCAAAAAAACCAAACTCGGCTTTAAGAAAAGTGGCGAGAGTGAGATTATCTAATGGCCAAGAAGTTACCGCTTACATTCCCGGAGAAGGGCATAATTTGCAAGAGCACTCCATTGTTTTAGTGAGGGGCGGAAGAGTAAAGGATTTACCAGGAGTAAGGTATCATATTGTCAGAGGAAAATATGATGCGGCCGGAGTAGAAAATAGAAAACAGCAGAGGAGCAAATATGGAGTGAAAAAACCAAAAGAGTAGGAATAAAATTTTTAATTTCCAATTTTTAATTTTTTAAATAATTTCTGAATGTTTAAAAATTAAAAAATTAAAAATTTAATTTAATTTATGCGGAGAAAACATCGACAAGAAAAAGAATACGAACCGGATTTAGTTTATAAAGACCCTTTAGTGACAAGGTTTATTAATTATTTAATGGTGGATGGAAAAAAGACAACAGCGCAAAAAATAATGTATAGTGCTTTAGAAATTATTAAAGAAAACACGAAAAAAGACCCTCTTAATGTTTTTAAAATGGCGATTGAAAATGCTTCGCCTGAACTGGAATTGGTCACCAGAAGAATTGGAGGCGCTAATTATCAGATTCCTCGGCCAGTAGCAGAATACCGAAAAACTACTTTGGCTTCTAAATGGATTATTCAATTCAGTCGAGCGAAAAAAGGAAAGCCAATGGCGCAAAAATTAGCTGAGGAATTGATTGCCGCTTATCAAAATGAAGGTTTGGCAGTCAAAAAGAAAGCCGATACTGAAAGAATGGCTGAAGCCAACAAAGCCTTTGCTTCTTTAGCGAGAAGGCGATAGTAAAATCAAATCATGGAAAAATATCCTATCGAAAAAATTAGGAATATTGGTTTTATTGCTCATATTGACGCTGGAAAAACAACAACGACCGAGCGAGTTTTATATTATACCGGGATTACTCATAAAATTGGCGAAATTGATGAAGGAACCACAACGATGGATTGGATGCCGCAGGAAAGAGAAAGAGGAATCACAATTACTTCTGCGGCCACCACTTGTTTTTGGGTGCCAACTTATAGAAATAATGACAGTAATTTTAAAACAAGAATTAATATTATTGATACTCCGGGCCATATTGATTTTACGGCTGAAGTTCAACGTTCTTTAAGAGTTTTGGATGGCGCGGTAGTAATTTTTGATGGAGTTCAGGGAGTAGAGCCGCAATCAGAAACAGTTTGGCATCAAGCAGACAAATATAAAGTTCCAAGAATGTGCTTTATTAATAAAATGGACAGAATTGGCGCTAATTTTGAATTTAGTTTGAAAACAATCAAAGAAAGATTGACTCCTGATGCTCAACCAATTAATATTCCGATTGGCGCTGAAGATAAATTTGAAGGAGTGATTGATTTAATCCAAATGAAAGCAGTTTATTTTGAAGGCGATAACGGAGAAAAAGTTGTCTTAAAAGAAATTCCCGAAAACTTAAAAGAAATATCTTTAAATTGGCGAAAACAGTTAATAGAAAAAGTTTCAGCAGAGGATGAAGACTTAATGCATAAATTTTTTGAAGGTCAAGAACCGACAGAAGAAGAAATAAGAAAAGTTTTAAGAAAAGCGACGATCGAAGGGAAAATTGTCCCGGTTTTAACTGGCGCTTCTTTTAGAAACAAAGGAGTTCAACCAGTAATTGATGCGATTGTTGAATATCTTCCTTCGCCATTGGATTTACCATCAATTGAAGGAACTGACCCAAAAACTGGCGAAAAAATTACGAGAAAGCCTTCAGTTTCCGAGCCATTTGCCGCCTTAGTTTTTAAAGTAGCGGCTGACCCTTATGTTGGAGTTCTAACTTATTTTAGAGTTTATTCTGGTCAATTTAAAAAAGGAAATTATGTTTTAAACGCCACAAAAAATTCTCAAGAAAGGATTGGTCGGCTTTTACGAATGCATGCCAATCATCGTGAAGAAATTGAAGAGATTGAGGCTGGAGATATTGCTGCGACTGTTGGTTTAAAAGAGACAGTCACTGGGGATACTTTATGCGACCCTAATAATCCAATTATTTTGGAAAAAATTAGTTTTCCTGAACCAGTGATTTCAATGAAAGTTGAGCCAGAAACAAAAGCAGACCAGGAAAAAATGAGTTTAGTTTTAAAGAAACTTTCTGAAGAGGACCCGACTTTTCAAGTAAAAACTGACCAGGAAACATTAGAGACAATTATTTCTGGAATGGGCGAACTCCACCTTGAGGTTTTGGTTGATAGAATGAAAAGAGAATTCAGTGTCAATGTGAAAACTGGCAAGCCTCAAGTTGCTTACAAAGAAACAGTTAGAAATGAAGTTACAAGCGAGGGCAAATATATTCGTCAATCAGGAGGCCGTGGCCAATATGGTCATGTTTGGTTAAAAATAGAACCGCTTGAAAGAGGAAAAGGTTTTGAATTTGTTAATCGGATTAAAGGTGGAATTATTCCTCAAGAATTCATTCCGGCAGTAGAAAAAGGAGTAAAAGAGGCAATGGAAAAGGGAATTGTTGCCGGTTATCCAATGACTGATGTCAGAGTGACTTTATATGATGGTTCATTTCATGAAGTTGATTCTTCTGATTTCGCTTTTAAGATTGCCGGTTCAATGGCTTTTCAGGATGGGGCAAAAAGAGCAAACCCAGTGCTTTTGGAGCCGATTATGAAAATTGAGGTGGTGATTCCAGAACAATTTTTAGGTGATGTGATTGGCGATTTATCAGCCAAAAGAGGAAGAATAAATGAAATGTATGAAAGGGGAATGATGAAAGTAGTTGATGCGATGGTCCCTTTGGGAGAAATGTTTGGCTATGCCACCAAATTGCGCTCAATGACAGAAGGAAGGGGAACCTTTACAATGGAATTTGATCATTATGAAGAAGTGCCTCCAAATGTGAGTCATGAGATAATTGAAGGTAAAAAATAGTTTTAAAATTTGACTTTTTAAAATAAATACTTTAAGATAATATAAATTAAGGTCGTCAAAAAGGTTTAAAAATTAAAAATTAATAAAAAATATGGCAGAAAAAGAAAAATTTGTGAGAACTAAGCCCCATATGAATATTGGGACCATTGGTCACATTGACCACGGCAAAACTACCTTAACCGCTGCTATTTCCCATGTTCTTTATTTAAAGGGGTTAGCAAAAAAAAGTTTAAATGTTAATGAAATTGATAATGCGCCAGAAGAAAAAACTCGAGGTATTACTATCAATGTTCATCATTCAGAGTACGAAACAGATAAAAGGCATTATGCTCATATTGATTGTCCAGGACATATTGATTATATAAAAAATATGATTACTGGTTCAGCGCAGATGGATGGAGCAATTTTGGTTGTTTCTGCGGCTGATGGGCCAATGCCTCAAACTTACGAACATATTCTTTTGGCGAAACAGGTCGGCGTGCCGGCAATGGTTGTCTTCTTAAACAAAGTTGATATGGTAGACGATAAAGAAATGATTGATTTGGTAGAAACAGAAGTAAGAGAACTTTTAACAAAACACGGCTTTCCGGGAAAAGAAATTCCAGTAATTCGCGGTTCGGCTTTGAAAGCTTTAGAAGCAACTTCTCTTGAAGACGAGGCGGTAAAACCAATTCTAGAATTATTAGACGCCATTGACACTTATTTTCCGGATCCAGTGAGAGATGTTGATAAGCCGTTTCTAATGCCAATTGAAGATATCTTTTCAATTGAAGGTCGAGGAACAGTAGTGACTGGTAGAGTTGAAAGAGGAAAAATAAAACTCAATGAAGAAGTAGAAATTATAGGTTATCGACCAACAGTAAAAACAGTTGTTACCGGAATTGAAATGTTTAATAAGAGCATGGATGAATCAACGGCTGGAGATAATGTTGGGCTGTTATTGAGAGGGATTAAAAAAGAAGATGTAAGAAGGGGACAAATAGTTGCCAAACCTGGTTCCATTACTCCTCATACTGAATTTGAAGCAGAAGTTTACATTTTAACAAAAGAGGAAGGCGGAAGACATACTCCTTTCTTTACCGGCTATAAACCCCAATTTTATATTCGAACTGCTGATGTGACCGGCGAGGTTACTTTAGCAGAAGGCGTGGAAATGGTAATGCCGGGTGATAATGTTAAATTTACGGTGAAATTAATAGTGCCGGTTGCCTTAGACGAAGGTTCAAGATTTGCTATCCGAGAAGGAGGAAGAACTGTTGGCGCCGGAGTAGTGACAAAAATTCTAAAGTAATTTAAAATTTAAAATTTCTGTGGCAGATTCTAAAAGAAGAACTAAAACTGAAATGAAAACTGAAGTTCAGTCAAAGATTAGAATCAAAATTAAGGGCTATGACTATCGAATTTTGGATAACTCCTGTCGTCAGATTATTGATACTGTTTTAAGACAAGGAGGAGAAGTCGTTGGCCCTATTCCTTTACCAACCGAAATTCATCGTTATACTGTGAATCGGGCCACTTTTATTAAAAAGGATTCAAGAGAACAGTTTGAGATGAGAATTCACAAAAGATTGATAGAAATAGTTAACCCGAACCAGAAAATAATTGAAGCTTTGTCATCTTTGAGCTTGCCCGCAGGAGTAGAAATAGAGGTAAAGATGTAAAAAGGAGGAAGAAATGAAAACTGGGCTCAAGCCCAGTTTTTCAGTGAAAAGTTTTCTTTAAACAAAAATAACTAAATAGGCATGAAATTTATTTTAGGAACAAAAGAAAAAATGACGCAGATATTTTCAGAGGAAGGAAAAATTATTCCAGCAACAATCATTAAAGCTGGACCAGTTAAAGTTACTCAAGTTAAGACCAAAGAAAAAGATGGTTATGAGGCAGTTCAGGTTGGTTTTGGAACAAAAAAGAAAATTTCTCAACCCCTTAAAGGTCATTTAAAAGATCTTGGTAATTTCCGCTGGCTCAAAGAATTTAAAATTGATGGTCAAAGTTCTGAGTTTAAAGTTGGTGATGAAATTAAAGTCGATGTTTTTCAACAAGGAGATAAGGTAAAAATAGTAGGAATAAGCAAGGGAAAAGGTTTCCAAGGGGTAGTAAAAAGACATGGTTTTCATGGAAGCGATGCTTCTCATGGAACAAAAGATAGATTGCGCGCGCCTGGCTCAATTGGCGCCACCCATCCCCAGCATGTCCCAAAAGGGAGAAAAATGGCTGGTCATACAGGACTCAAAAGAATTACCTTAAAAAATGTGGAAGTAGTAAAGGTAGATAAAGAAAATAATTTAATTTATTTAAAAGGAGCAATTCCCGGAAACAGAGGTTCTTTAGTTTTAATTGAAGCAAAGTAAAATTATGAAGACTCAACTCTACAATTCAAAAGGAGAGGTATTAAAGGAAATAGAATTGAATGATAAGATTTTTGGTCAAAAATTTAAGAGCGACTTTATTCATCGCCTTTATGTTTCCTATTTAGCTAACCGGCGTCAGCCAATAGCTTTTAGCAAAGATAGATCAGAGGTCAAAGGAGGAGGAAAAAAGCCCTGGCCACAAAAAGGAACTGGTCGGGCTAGACATTCTTCGATTCGTTCTCCTTTATGGAGAGGAGGTGGAGTAACTTTTGGTCCAAGACAAAAAGAGAGAAATTTCAAGAAAAAAATAAACAAGAAAGAAAAAAATCTGGCTTTGTGCCAAGTTCTTTCCCAAAAAATCAAAGATAAAGAAATTATAATTTTGGATAATTTGAAAATTAAAGAACCGAAGACAAAAGAAGTGATTGAGGTTTTTAAAAATTTGAAATTGATTGACAAAAACAAAAAACAGCCAGCAAAAAAAACAATTTTATTAATAGACCCCAAAGATAAAGAAATTAAATATGCCAGTCGCAATATCCCTTCGCTAAAAATAATGACAACAGAAAGTATAGATTTGATAGACCTCTTAAATTATAAATATTTGGTATTCTCAAAAGATATTCTGCCTAAATTGGAGAAAAAATTAACTTCAAAATAATATGCCCCCTTTAAAGATTTTTAAGTCAAAAACAAAAACAATAGAGAAAGAATCAGAGACGAAAAAAGAGGAAAAAGAGGTTAAAAAACCAGCAATTAACTTTTTGAAAGTTAAGCCAGTTTTGATTAAACCTTATATTAGCGAAAAAGCCACCTTTTTAAAGGGTTTAAATAAATATATTTTTGAAGTTGAAAAAAAAGCAAACAAAATCGAAGTTAAAAAAATTATTGAAAAATTATATAATGTTAAAGTTGAAAAAGTTAATTTTGTAATTTTAAAGTTAAAGAAAAAAAGAATGGGTCGAAATATAACTCAATTTAAGCCCAAAAAGAAAGCAATCGTTACCCTGAAAGAAGGGTATAAAATTGAGATGTAATTCTTAATTAATATTTATGAAAAGGTATAAACCAACAACTCCCGGAAGAAGACATTATACAGTAGAGGATCGTCAGATGATTACGAGCGACGAGCCTTTTAAGGCATTAACCAAAACAATTAAAAAAGCAAAAGGAAGAACTAAAGGATTGATAACAGTTAGACATAAAGGAGGAGGCAATAAAAGAATTTATCGAGAGGTTATTTTTGGCGAAGAAAAAAAAGGAGTTAAAGGAGTGGTTAAAAGCATTGAATATGATCCTAATCGTTCTGCCTTTATCGCCTTAGTAAGTTATCAAGATGGTGACTGGCGTTATATTTTAGCGCCAAACAATTTGAAAGTAGGAGACGAGATAATTTGCGAAGAAAATGCTCCCTTAAAAGAGGGAAATCGATTGCTTCTTAAAAATATTCCTATTGGAACACTTGTCCATAATGTAGAAATTCAACCAAATACAGAAGGAAAATTGGGAAGAGCAGCTGGGACAGCAATTCAAATTGCCGGACAAGAAGGAGAATATACTTATTTAAGAATGCCATCTTCTGAAATAAGGAAAGTTTTGAGCTCGTGTTATGCTTCAATTGGACAATTATCTAATTTAGAGCATGGATTGGTGAGTTATGGTAAAGCAGGAAGAGTGCGCGCTTTAGGAATTAGACCAACAGTGAGAGGAAAAGTAATGAATCCTCGCGAACATCCTTATGGCGGCGGAGAAGGAAGAACACAGCGCGGAACAAAAAGACCAAAAGATATCTATGGCAATGTTACTGGCGGAAGAAAAACAAGAAAGAAAAATAAATATTCAGATAAATTAATAGTTGAAAGAAGAAAGAAAAAATAAAAAATATGGCAAGATCAATAAAAAAAGGACCATTTGTTGACCAAAATATTTTAGAGAAACTCTCTAAGATGAAACCCGGAGATAAGACTCCTATTAAAACTTACTCCAGGGATTCAATGATTACCCCTGAAATGATAGGGTTTGTTTTTGCTGTTCATAATGGTAAAGACTTTATTCGAGTAGAAGTAAAAGAAGAAATGGTTGGTCATCGCTTAGGAGAATTTGCTCCAACAAGAAAGTTTATAAAACATGGTGGAAAAATGCAACGAGCTTTGGAAGCAAAAACAGGCGAAACGCCAAAAGAACCAGAAACAAAAGTAACCAAAGTTAAAGTTTAAAGAAAAACTATGGAAGTCCAGGCAAAATTAAAATATTTAAGAATTAGCCCAAGGAAAGTTAGATTAGTAACTGATTTGATAAAGGGATTAGATGTTAAAGAAGCTGAACATCAGCTTAAATTTTTACCAAAAAGAGCCGCCTTGCCTGTTTTAAAACTTTTAAAATCGGCAGTGAGCAACGCGACAAATAACTTTAATTTAGATGCCCAAGATTTGTTTATTTATCAAATTAGAGTTGATCAAGGCCCAACCCTTTTAAGATATATGCCTCGCGCAAGAGGAGTAGCTAATGAAATTAGGAAGCGCAGTTCTCACATTACAATTATTCTCAAAGATAAAAAACACAAAGAAAAAGAAGAAAAAGGAGGAGTGAAAAAAATGCAAGAAAAAGAAATTCCTAAAATACATAAAGAAAAAGCACCGGTTGCGCCAAAACAAGAGAAGAAACAAGAAATTAAAAAAGAAAGAATAAAAACCCAAGTTATGCCAAAACAAAGAATATTTAGAAGAAAAGCGATATAAAATTAATTAATATTATGGCCCAATATACTAATCCAAAAAGTTTAAGAACAGGAATTACTAAGGAGTGGGACTCCCGTTGGTTAAATTTGAAAAAAATGCCTCAACTTTTAAAAGAAGATCAGGCAATTAGAGAGTTGATACTTAAAGGAGGAAAAGAGTTAAGAATTGAAAAAATTGAAATTGAAAGAAAGTTGGATAATATTAAAATAGTTATTCATACTGCCCGCCCAGGACTGCTCATTGGCCGACAAGGACAGGGAATAAACAATATCGAAAAAGCAATTGCTAAATTATTACGAAAACAAGCGAAAGATAATAAGTCAGAAAAGAAAACTAACTATAAAATCAGCGTTTCCGTAGAAGAAGTAAGAAGACCAGAAACTTCAGCACAAATTATGGCGCAAAATATTGCTGAGGATATTGAAAAAAGAATTCCCTATCGTTTGACAATGAAAAGGAATTTGGCTCGAATTATTCAGCATAAAAATGTTGGAGGAGCAAAAATTATGATCTCCGGCAGATTAGATGGTAATGAAATCGCGCGAGATGAATGGCTTCAAGAAGGAAAATTGCCCCAGCAAACATTAAGGGCAGATATTGATTATGGTTTTGCAGAAGCATATTGCACTTATGGAGTAGTCGGGGTAAAAGTTTGGATTTATAAATTGCCCGAAGAAGAAAAAAATAAATAATAATTAATAAATATGTTGGCGCCGAAAAAAGTAAAACATCGCAAAATGCAGAAAGGAAGAGGAAGGTTTCGTAACCTCGAAACAAGAGGAGTGAATTTAGATTTTGGCAGTTATGGTTTAAAGGCATTAGAAGAAAAGTGGTTGACTAGTCGCCAAATAGAGGCAGCAAGGAAGGCAATTGCCATTGTTTTAAAAAAAGAAGGGAAAGTTTGGATGAGAATTTTTCCTGACAAGCCAATTACTAGAAAGCCGCCGGAAGTGACAATGGGTGGAGGAAAAGGAAGCGTTGAATTTTATGCTTTTCCAGTTAAGCCCGGGAGAATAATTTTTGAAGTGGATGGAGTTTCAGAAAATATGGCGCGTCAAGCATTAAAGGCTGCTGCCTCTAAACTACCAATTAAAACTCTTTTTGTTAAAGATTAGATATGAAAATAAAAGAACTAAAAAACAAAAAATCTGATGAATTATTAAATTTACTGGCAGATTCAAGAAAAAAACTTGCCGAATTAAAAATAAATTTAGCTAGCGGCAAAGTAAAAAATGTCAAAGCAGTGAAAATGTTGAAAAAAGATATTGCCAGAATTTTAACTATCTTAAATGAAATGAAAATAACTTCTTAAAATATTTATTATGGCAGGAAAAACAATAAAAAGGAGATTAAAAGGAAAAGTAGTCAGCGATAAAATGATGAAAACTGCAGTGGTGGCGGTAGATTCTTTAAAATTTCACCCAAAATATAAAAAATATTATAAAGTAACGAAAAGATTTAAGGCTCAAAATGATAATAATAAATATAAAGAAGGAGATAAAGTTATAATAGAAGAAACCAGACCCCTTTCTAAAGAAAAAAGGTGGAAAATTATCGGTTATTCAACTTAATTTTATGATTCAACCAAGAACAATTTTAAAAGTAATAGACAATAGCGGAGCAAAAACTGTTCGTTGTTTTCGGGTTTTGGGCGGGAGTTATAAAAAATATGCAAGAATTGGAGATATAATTGTTGCTTCAGTTCAAGCAGCTGAACCAAGAAGAGAGGTAAAAAAAGGAGATGTAGTTAAAGCAGTGATTGTTTGGCAAAAGCAACCATATCACCGAAAAGATGGAAGTTATATCAGGTTTGATGAAAATGCGGTGGTATTAATAAATGAAAAAAAAGAGCCAATTGGTAATCGTTTATTAGGGGTTTTGCCTCGAGAAATAAAGGAAAAGGGATATAATAAGTTAGTCGCTTTAGCCACAGATTTTGTTTAAAAATTTAATTGGACTAGGAACTATATTTTTCAAAATATGAAAATGGAAATTAAAAAAGGAGACTTAGTAATGATTATTAAGGGAAAAGATAAAGGGAAGACAGGTAAAGTAATTAAAACTTTACCCAAAGAAGGCCGCTTATTGATTGACGGTTTAAATTTAATTAAAAAAATTAAAAGACCAAAAAAAACTGGCGAAAAAGGAGAAATAATGTCTGTGCCAGGACCGATTAGCCGTGCAAATGTAAAAGTAGTCTGTCCAAATTGTAAAAAACCTACCAGAATCTCTCATCTATTTGAAAATGGAAAGAAATATCGCCAGTGTAAAATTTGTAAAGCAAAAATTTTATAATATGAAATTACCTTATAAAGAACAATGGAAAAAAGTTGTAGTTCCTGAAATGAAGAAAAAATTCAATCTTAAAACCGAAGAATCTGTGCCGAAGATTGTAAAGGTAGTGGTTAACGCTGGCATTGGGAGATTAATTACTTCAAGCAAAAATAGCGACGAGATAGTTGAGAAAGTATCACAGCAACTTAAAATGATTACTGGTTTAAAGCCATCTTTAAGACCTTCAAAGGTTTCTATAGCTAGTTTTAAATTAAGAGAAGGAATGCCAGTTGGCTTGAAAGTTACTTTAAGAGGAAAAAAAATGGAGGATTTTATTTATAAGTTTATAAATGTAGTTCTGCCGAGAATCAGAGATTTTTGGGGAATAAAAGAAAACACAATTGACGCTTCAGGAAATTTAAATTATGGTTTGAAAGAGCAAGTGGTTTTTCCCGAAATAAGTAAAGAAGAGGCAAGTTTCATTTTTGGTTTAGAGATAAGTTTTGTTACCAATGCCAAAAATCGTCAGATGGCAAAGGAACTTTTTACTCTTTTAGGCTTTCCCTTTCAAGAGACAAAATAATTTTTAAATAATTTTTCAAATTTATGGCAAAAAAATCTGTTATTGCAAGAGCGCTTAAAAAACCAAAATATTCTACCAGAGTTGTTAGACGATGTTGGCGTTGTGGTCGAAAAAGGGGGTATATGAGAGATTTTGGTTTATGTCGAATTTGTTTTCGAGAGTTGGCTTCTAAAGGAGAAATTCCGGGAATTAGAAAAGCCAGTTGGTAACTTAAAATTTTTAATTTTATAATTTTAATTTTTTAAATAGTATGACTGACCCAATTGCAGATATGATAACCAGAATAAGAAATGGTCAAATGGTTAAAAAAGAAACCGTTAAAGTTCCTTTTTCCAAATTTAAAATGGAAATTTTAAATGTTTTGAAGAAAAACGGCTACATTAAAGATTTCGTTAAAATTGGCCGAGAGCCAAAAAGAATGATTGAAATAACTCTTCTGTATAATGAAGATAAAACTCCAAAGATTACCGAAATAAGAAAAGTTTCAAAACCATCTCAACGGATATACAAAGGTTCAAAACAAATTTGGCCAGCAAAAAGAGGGTTTGGAATTTATGTTGTTTCAACTTCCCAGGGAGTAATGTCGGATAAAGAAGCGAGAAAGAAAAATTTAGGCGGAGAAATTTTAATAGAAGTATGGTAGGGGGGAGAAATTTTCAATTTTATAAATAATATTTAAACGATTTAATTTTTTAAAAATTAAAAATTACACAATTTACAATATGTCCCGAATTGGCAAAAAACCCATAGAAATTCCTGCTGGCGTAGAAGTAAAAATTGAAAATAATACTTTTATTGCCAAAGGGGAAAAAGGAGAATCATCTTTAAAGATTTCTCCTTATTTTGCCGTTGAATTAAAGGACAATCTTGTTTTTGTAAAACCCCAAGTTCGGCAAAAAAATACTAATAAACTTTGGGGGACAACAAGAGCACTAATAAATAATTTAATAAAAGGAGTAAGCGACGGTTTTACCAAACAATTAGAAGTTAATGGAGTTGGCTTTAAAGTAAATATAGAAGAAGATAAATTGATACTTAAAGTAGGCTTTATTAATCCAATAGTTTTGAAAATTCCAAAAGATTTAAACGTTTCAGTTGATAAAAACATTATTACGATAAGCGGCGCTTCAAAAGAATTAGTTGGTTTATTTGCCGCCAAGATTCGTCAAATTAAACCTGTTGAGCCATATAAGGGGAAAGGAATTTATTATGTTGGCGAAAAAATAAGAAGGAAGGCCGGCAAAAAAATCGCCACTACTGCTGCTTAAATCTAATTATCTAAATTCTTAAAATTTCAATGAAAAAGATTAATAAAAAAGAAAAAAGAGCGATTAGACATCATCGTCTGCGGGCTAAAATTAAAGGAAATAAAGAAAGACCCCGATTATCTGTTTATCGTTCATTAAAGCATATTTATGCTCAAATTATTGATGATGAAAAAGGAGAAACACTAGTTGCTGCCTCAGATTTTGAGATAAAAAATGAAAAAGACAATCAAAAAATAACAAAACAGGAAATCGCTCAAAAAGTTGGCGAATTAATAGCCAAAAAAGCAGAAGAAAAAGGGATTAAAAAGGTAGTTTTTGATAGAGGCGGATTTAAATATCACGGTCGAATTAAAATGTTGGCAGAAAAAGCCAAAGAAGGAGGATTAGAATTTTAATTAATAAATATGAATTTAAGAAGAAACTTTCAAAAAATTACCCCTGATTTTGAAACTCAGGTCTTAGATATCAGCCGAGTAGCGAGAGTGACAGGTGGGGGAAAAAGATTAAGTTTCAGGGCAACAGTTTTAGTTGGCAGAAAAAAGAATTATGAGATAGGTTTTGGAATAGGAAAAGGTCGAGATGTTGCCACGGCGATAGAAAAAGCAACCAATGAGGCGAAAAAAAATTTATTCAAGATTCCGGTGGTAAACAATACTATTCCTCATGAAACAAGGGCAAAATATGGGGCAGCAGAAGTAATTTTAAAACCAGCTAAAGAAGGAAAAGGGATTGTGGCTGGAGGAGTGCCGAGAGCAATCTTTAAATTAGCCGGCATTCCAAACATTAGTTCAAAAATATTAGGCAGAACTAATAATGCAATTAATAATGCAAGAGCAGTCTTAATTGCGCTTTCGAACTTAAAAGTCCCAGAAGAAAAAACAGCAAAAAACTCAAAAGAAAATACATCTCTTTAGATTTATGCAAATTCATCAATTAAAAAAAACTTATAAAACTCAAAAGAAGAAAAGAATTGGCAGAGGCGGGAAAAGAGGTAATTATTCCGGGCGAGGAATGAAAGGCCAGAAATCAAGAGCCGGTCACAAAATTAAACCCCAAATCAGGGAGACGATTTTAAAATTTCCTAAAAAAAGAGGAGTGAAATTCCAAAAAATAGTCAAAAAACCGGTAACAGTTCTTTTATCAGATATTCAAGGAAAGATTCAGGGCGATGCTGTTATTAATCCAAAAAGATTAAAAAAATCAGGATTAGTGGAAATTCCCAAAGGAGAGAGAAGACAGATAAAGATTCTTGGGTCAAATGAACTAAAATATAAATATAAGATAGAAAATTGTTTAGTTTCACAAAAAGCCAAAGAGTCAATCTTAAAAGCTGGTGGAGAAATAAAAAATAAAAAATAAAAGATAAAAAATGTTTAAAAAACTTATCAATCTTTTTAAAAATAAAGAATTAAGGAAAAAAGTTTTAACCATCCTTTTACTTTTGTTTGTTTTCCGAGTAATGGCAAATATTCCTTTGCCAGGTGTTGACCAAGCAAAACTTCAAGATTTCTTTAAGCAGAATCAAATTTTTGGTTTATTCAATATTTTCACCGGTGGCGCAATGTCAAATATTTCAATTGCTTTTTTGGGAATTGGCCCCTATATTACTTCCAGTATCATTTTTCAACTTTTGACGATGGTTTTTCCTTCTCTAAAACAAATGCTTCAAGAGGGAACAGAAAAAGAAAGAAAACAGTTTGAACAATATTCCAGAATGTTTACAATTCCTTTAGCCCTGCTTCAAGGTTTTGCGATGCTTAACTTATTAAAAAGCCAAGGGGTAGTGACTATTTTAAGCCCCTTTGACTTAATTAGAAATCTTACGGTGGTAGTTGCTTCAACAATGATTTTAATGTGGATAGGAGAGTTAATTACCGAGCAAAAATTAGGTAATGGTATTTCCTTGATTATTTTCGCCGGAATAGTAATTGATTTACCTCGTCAATTACTGGCTACTTTTATGAGTTTAACTCTGGAAAGGCTGCCTAATCTAGTAGTCTTTTTAGGGGTTGCTTTTCTAATTATTATTGGAGTAGTTTTTGTTTCTCAGGGCGAAAGAAGAATCCCAGTTAATTATGCAAAACAAGTTCGTGGCACAAAGATTTATGGCGGGGCGACCACTTATTTGCCAATGAAAGTCAACCAGGCAGGGGTAATCCCAATTATTTTTGCTTTGTCTATTTTAATGTTTCCGCAAATGATAGGCCAGTTTTTGTCTACGACCACTAATCCCTTTCTTTTAAAAATAGCCTTGGCCCTAAAGGGATTTGATACTAATTCACTAGTGTATTTGATATTATATTTTGTTTTAGTTTTTCTTTTTACTTTCTTTTATACTTCGGTTACTTTTGAACCGGAATCAATTGCTGACAACTTGCAAAAAAGAGGAGGTTTTATTCCTGGTTATCGGCCAGGAAAAACCACGGCCAATTATTTGTCTTCCTTGAGTTCAAAGATTACTTTATTTGGCGCTCTATTTTTGAGTGCGATTGCAGTTTTGCCAATTCTTCTTGAAAAAGTTTCCGGAGTAACTACGTTGGCAATTGGCGGGACTTCACTTTTAATTATGGTTGAGGTAGCAATTGAAACAATGAGGGCAATCGAATCCCAACTAATTATGCGAGAATATGAAAACGTCTAAGCCTTTAAACATTATTTTATTAGGCCGGTCTGGTTCTGGTAAAGGAACCCAACTTGATTTACTAAAGAAAAAATTACCTCTGATAGAAATTGATACTGGTGCTCTTTTAAGACAATTCATAAAACAAAAAAATCCTTTGGCTCAATCAACGGCAAGAATAATAAATAGTGGTTTGCGGGCGCCAACTTGGTTAGTGGTCAGTTTGTGGCTTAAAAAAATTTTAAATTTAAAAGAAAACGCAAAAAAATTTGGTTTAATTTTTGAAGGAAGCCCCAGAAGTTTAGATGAGGCAATTATTTTAGAAGAAGCGCTTAATCTAATGGAACGAAATAATTTCAAGGCAATTTATATTAATGTGCCAAAAGAAGAGGTTATAAAAAGATTGAGCGTAAGAAGAATTTGTCAAAATTGTAGCCGAGAATATTCCCTCGAATTAAATCCAAAATTGGTTAAAACTCTAAAATGCCCTGTTTGCGGCGGCAAACTGGTAAAAAGAAAAGACGATAATCTCAAAGCCATTAAAAACAGAATGAAATATTTTGATAAAGAAGTAATACCAGTGATTAGATATTTTAAGAAAAAAAAGAAATTGATAGAAGTTGAAGGAGTGGGAAGTGTAAATGAAGTTTTTATAAGAATTGTTCAAAAACTCAAGATTTAATTTAAATTTTATATCTATTGTGTACTCAATAAAAACCAAGGAGGAGATTAAGATTTTAAAAGAAGGTGGCATAATTCTTTCAAGGATTTTAAAGAGAGTGGCTTTAGAAGCAAAAGTTGGCGTTTCGGCAAAATATCTTGATGATTTTGCTTATAAACTTATTAAAAAAAACGGCGGTGAGCCATCTTTTTTAAATTATAAGCCTGATTTTGCTTTAAAACCATTTCCTAACAGTTTGTGTGTTTCTTTAAATGAGGTGATTGTTCATGGTTTGCCAAAAGAAGATTTGATTTTTAAAGATGGAGATGTAGTGTCTTTGGATTTGGGATTAAAATATAAAAATTTGTTTACTGATATGGCGCTTACAAT
>Ga0209204_1001471_pt1 | contig 21943 bp, 15 predicted proteins | sample AD_JPNMR2_MetaG_FD_184425 | JGI IMG/M metagenome (GOLD analysis project Ga0209204, IMG submission 184425) | Active sludge microbial communities of municipal wastewater-treating anaerobic digesters from Japan - AD_JPNMR2_MetaG (SPAdes) (version 2) | ecosystem: Engineered > Bioreactor > Anaerobic...
CCAGTCAAAATTGCTATTGCACTTAAATTTATTGGTTTTGATGGTGGTATTGTATCATAATTTATTATTATTGTGTCGTATGCTGTTCGGCTAAATCTATCAATTGCTTTAACAATTATTGTATCATAAATTTCATTTAATATTGTTGTGCCAGACCAGTTTTGATTATAAGAAGTAAAAGTAAAAATATATTGTGTATCAAAATCATTATAAATAATTAAACTATCATTTTTATTTAAACTATATGCTGTTCCATTTATTGTTATTTGCATTACATTTGTGCTATAATTATTTTCTGGTGATACTATTTTTATATTTGGTGTATCATAAAAATTTACTGTTATTGTTTCATAACCAATATTTCCTGCATTTCTAACTATTTTTATTATTAGTGAATCACCAAAACCATTTAAAAATGCAGTGCCTGTCCATAATGTATCATTATAAATGATATTTGTGCATTGTAAATTTGTATTCAAATATATAAAAACAGAATCGCCATTTTGAACATTTGCTGCTGTGCCATTTATTGTTATTTGTTGATTATATGTATCATAGTTATCTGTTATTGAAGTGATATAAACATAAACTGGTTTTTCATTAAATTGATGTATTGCTGTAGTTTCACTTATACCAACTGAAGTTGCTGTTAATGTGATTATTTCTCCAATATTATTATTTATTACAAAATTTGCTTCGCCATTTATTAAATAACCTTTTAATGGACCTGCAGGTATTCCTGAATATGATGACAGAGTTGTTGATACAAAAAAAGCAGAACCTGTTTTTGAAATTGAGATTTGATTTGAATAATCTTTATCAATATTTCCATATTTATCAATTGCTGAAATAGTTTTTGTCGCAGAAACACCAGCATTAGTTGATGCAATCGATGGTGTTATTTTTAATTGACTTGCATTTATTCTTATTTGAGATAAGCCACCGCCACTATTTAATATTTCATTAGTGATTTGCCCAGCAGTTGCTAATGTTATTCCATTTACTGGAATATAAGCATCAAGATAATTATTATCAGTAATTTGAGTATCTAAATCATAAGTAATAAAAATTCGCACGCCATTTGATTCACTTATATTCAAATTTGTAAATGAAATTGTGCCATTATTAAATTTAGCTGAGGCGCATAAACTATCAATGTTTGACCCATTAAAACCAACTGCACCACTATCAACAAATAATTTTACTAAATAAATATCACTATCATTTGTATTTAATGAATTTATTGTTATTGTTGTTATTGTATCACTTAAAGCAGGATTATTTATATAAATATCAAGAATTAAAATATCAGTTTCACCAGCAGCAGGATAAGATGGTGTTATATTATATACTGCAGCATTTGCTTCCTGATTAAATACAATTAAAGCAGTGTCATAATTATCAAGAACTGGAAATGAAATAAGTGCAACATTAACAGTATCGATATTAGTAGCATCAAAAATAGAAACAGTAGCAACACCATTTGATAAATTTCCACTTGCCTGATTATTATTTATTATCCAGCCAGATGGAGTTGTTGAATATATATATGCTGAAGGTGAATAAGAATCTGTGATTGTAACTGAAACAGATATATTTTTTCCTAAATCAATATTACCATATTCATCAACTGCTGATAATGTTAAAGTTTTTATTGTGCCAAGTGCAGCTGTGCTATTTTGTGGAGTAATACTTAATTTTTTTGCTATAACATTTATTATTATTGTGCCAGATGAATTTAATTGTGTTGCTTCTAAATTACCAGCATTTAATAAAGATATTCCATTAGCAGGTATATAACAATCAAGTATATTACTATCAGTTACATTTGTATTTAAATCATAAGTAATAAAAAATCTTTGATAATCACTGCCATTTATTGTTATTCCTAAATTTATAAATGTTTCTATACCATCATCAACAGCACCAGTATTTAATAGTGTATCAACTGCTGGTTCAAATATATCATTTTTATTTTGGTCAAGCCATAATTTTATATATTTAACATCTGAATTTGAAGTATTATTTGTATTAACAGCAATTTGATTACAACTATCTGCTGTTATACTATTGTTAACTATTTTTAATTTTAATACTACTATATTTTGATAATTTGCAGTAGGCATCGTATCAGCCACAACTTCAGCAATTACATCTGCTAATTTATTTGTTATTGTTATTGTATCAATTATATCAGCCCCATCAGTATCAGATGATAATATTGATTGTGCCCCATAAAAATAATCATTAAAATCAAAAGATAAAGGTCTATATGCAGATGTATTAATATTTATGCTTGCTTCACCAGTTGAAAAGCCATTATTTTGTTTTACAGTGTATGTTAATGTTTCACCACTACCACTATTGAGTGTTATTGCAGATGGATATGATGTTATATTAAATTCAGTTGTTGAATCACTTCCATTTATTATAAATTTTAAATCACTACTCGATGGAATTATATAAGCATTAGCACGATTATTTTCTGCTTCTATATATACATTTACATTAAATTCATTTCCTCGTATTACTGTTGTTTCGCTTATAGAAATGTATTTTACATTTATTTTTGCTGGTAATTGAATTAAACAAGAATCTGTATTCATTGGAAAAGTATCTGTTGGTGTTAAACCTGTAACTGTGCACTGATTTGTTTGAACATTTGCATCAACTGCAATTATATATGATGAATCAAATAACGAAAACTTAAAAGAATCAGAAGTAGCATCCAGTTTTATATCAGCATAAACATCTATTGTTAAAGTATCATTATAATAAATTCGCAAATCATTTGGAGTTAAAACAATACTATCTGAATTTGGTATTGTTGTTGAATTTATATAAATTGGTGAACCTGTATTTTTTTGTAATTTTATTCTTCCTATTATGTTACTCATAATTTGACTATTGTTATAAGCATCCAGTGATTTTAATTTTATTGTATTTATTTTTACAGCAGCTGAATTAATTATTGGATTTACAAATGTAATACTCATTATTCGAACATTTGTTTGACCTTTTGATACTGTTGATGGTATTGAATTAGAATATTGAATTTTTAAATCAGTGGCCGCCTCGGCAGTTGCTATTTTTAAATAATTAGAATACATAGCATTAAAAGCATAGCCTGATTTTGCTTCACCATATATTTTTACTGATGGATTTGTTTTATTTCTGGCAATTATTGAACCAGAATCATTTATGTCGATTCTGAATCCTGCACCTGTTGCATTTACTGGAACATTTATAAATAATTCTAATACTTTTGTTTCAAGAGGTTGCAATTCTAATATTTGTGAAAATGTTAAATTTATTTGTTTACCACTTGCTTCTATTGTTTCATCACTAACATAGATTACATCAAGAGTGCTATTTTTTACTATTATTTTTGAAATTACTGATGATGGAATAACAGAATTATTTTGCGTATCTTCAATATCAAGAATCAAACCAACAATTTCTGTTGTTTTGTATGAACTTAAATTTTTTAAATATATCTCAAGCATTTTTTTATCAGTTTGTCCTTTATATAAAGTATCACTACCAGCATAATCAACAGTCCAGACTTCAACAGGTCTGCCACGAACAAAAATTCCATCTGATTTTACATCTTCTAAATTACTGCCTGATTTTTGACGTTGCATAATAAATACATTTTCACCAAGATTAGCATTTTGTGTTATTGTAGCAACTGCACCAGGATATAAGCCATTTTGTGTATCACCATAATTTACAATAAAATAACCACCTGATGTCATTGAGGAGAATGTAACAATAATAAATGTTTCACCTGAATTTATTGTTTTTATAGTTATATCACTTACATTACTTGAATCATTATTTAATCTTACATAACCTGCTATAGAAGAATAAGAATTTTGAGGAGGAGTCCAGCCATCAGGAATGTAAATAATTACTGTGCAGGGAACAGTAATATTTTCAGCAGCAGTATATTTAATAAAAAATGTTCCACTATCATTTATATACAAACCAGCATCAGGGTCTGGCGTAATATCACTAACACCAGGATTACCTGCTAAAAAATTTACTAAAATTCTCGGCGATGATGTATCACTTATATTGCCTGCTTTATCTACTGCCACACCTGCTATATAATTTACTGATGGTGCTGGTGTTTGTAATAATACATTTACTGCTGCAAATTTTCCAGTTGCATCAGTTTTTATGTTTGTTTGACTAAATACATAAGTATCATTTGTAGCATAAGGAAAAGTATAAATATGGACAATATCAGGATTAGCATCATTTACAGAACCTTGAACAGCAGGTGCAATAGGATTTGATGTAGTATTTGTTGGATTTGCTAAATCTATTACTGGTGGAGCAGGCGGTGTTGCATCCACTACAAATGTTTTACTTTCATCTGGATTAGGTGTCTGTAATTTATTTCCTTGACCTGCTGAACCTCTTGCATTACTTACTCGTATTTTTGCTATTCCATCACAATTATTTGGAACATTAAAAGTTCCTATCCAGGTATTTGTTATGTAACTTTTTATTGTTACAGTTGTTTCGTAATTATTTGCAAATACAATTACAACTTCAGGTAAAATACTTGTGTCCATTGTTACATTAAATGTTATAATTAATGTATCATTATCACCATCCCTTAGATAATATTTATTTTCTGATGAATAATAATTTACATTATTTCCATAAATAGTTATTCCAATTATTTGTGGTGTATCAGCAGGATTTTCTATTGTGATTTCTTCTTCATAATTTTCTAAATTAGTTTCATCATAAGAAATATTCCAGCGCATAAGACGATTATTAAAAGAATCAGAAACCCAGAAACATTTATTTATTTTATCATAATAAATAAAATCACAACGATTCATCTGACCTGTACCAGCGCCATAACTGCCCCATGGCATATAACCATAACCTGTTGAACTTAGCCCTAATAAAGTAGCATTAGCAGAACCACTTGCACCAAGAGTAGAAGGATTTGTGGTAGGAGGTATATTTGGGTCATAATAACGATATATTTTATTTTCTGTTGTTTTTGAACCTGTTGTTGCATCATAACATTTTGTTATATATAGCACATCAAATTCATCTATTGCTATTCCCCATACTTCACCTGCATTTGAAATTAAATCTATATATGTGCCATTACTTGTTTGGACTTTTCTTAAAACATTACTATTTGTTGCATCACCTGGCATATCAGCATTTGTGATATATAGATATTTATCTGTTGATTCTATCACTAAATCATTAACAATCGGATAACTTTGTGATGGTTTATTATTACCTAATTTTCCCCAATCAACATTATTTAACAATGCAGTTATTTGTTTCGTATTCAAATTTACTTTTCTTAACCAGATTCGTTCATTACTTGTATTTACTAAATCATCATCAAACATATAATATAAAAATGTATCACTAATAGCTAAACCGCGCAAACAATGATTATTAACATTAAAAGGATAAGTATCATTTACTTTTATATTAGCCCAGTTTGAATCATTAATAGTACCATCTGAATTTAATTTTTGGATTCTTCCATTTTTCTGGTCTGTAACAAAAATAAAACCAGCACTATCAATTGCTATTCCAAAAGGGCCATTAAATTCAGGTTCGCCACCAACTACTCCCCCATTACCAAATTTACCTTTTGGCCAGCCTTCTTGCTCTTCGCCATTATAGTTAAATTTATGTATGCGATTATTTATATAATCACAGACATAAATAAAGCCTGCGCTATCACCTGCTATATCTTTTGGTTGAGACATTGCCCAATTTGGTGAATTTATTGCTAATTGATATTCACCATTTATTGAATTAAATCGTAATATTCTATTATTTTTTGTATCTGCTACCCATAAATAATTTCTTGTTGAATCATAAGCAATTCCTTTTGGACTATTTAGTGAAATATTATTTGCTGTCCAACTCGGTTCATTATCACCAAAAGTATCAGATATTGTTAGTGTTGTGCCTTGATCCCATATCATTTTATAAATTAAATTATTATTAGCATCCACAGCAAATATAGTTCTATTACCAGCATCAGTACCAGAATCAATTGCAAGACCTTGAAAATTTCCATAACCACTAAATTTTAATGTTGCAGTGCCATTCTGTCTTATTATATACATACTATTAACATTTTGCGATGGTACAGAAACAACAATATAAGTATCATTAGCAACAGGAGGCATACCACGAGCACAAACTACATCACTTATTTCTTCATATCCTGATGCATCATTATTTACAAATTGTGTTCCGTTTCTATAACTTTTATTTAAAGAGCCATTTGATAACCTTATTTCTCTTATCCAGACATTGTCCCCATCATTATTTGCTGCGCCATCATCGTCATAAATTATATATAGAAAAGTATCATTACAATCAAGACCCCGTAATTTATATACTGTTCCGTCAAGTTGATAATCAGCATCAACCTGTGCAAAATCAGTATCATTAATAGTTCCATCAGGATTTAATTTTTGCACTCTACCATTATTCATATCTGATACATAAATATAACCATTTTTATCGACTGCTATGCCCCGCGGATAATCAAATTCTGGTTCACCACCAATTGTGCCACCACTACCAAGAGAACCTTTAACCCATAAATGTGTTCCATCCTTACTTATTTTATGTATTCTATTATTATTAGAATCAGCGACATATAGATTACCATCAGCATCAACTGCTAAATCTGTTGGTTCTGAAAATGCTTCATTTGATTGTATATTTAATGTATTAGTTAAATTCATTCCAACTAATATTTTGGCTTTGTATATACCTTTTGGACAATTATTACCATAATCATCTTTACCATCCCAGATAATTGATTTTGCACCTGTTGTTGTATCCTGAACAATTAATTTTCTAACAAGCACACCAGTTTCATTCCAGATACCAATCATTATATCACGATTATTATTTGATAAAGTAAAATTAATTGTAGTTGAATTTCCAATAGCAATTGGGTCTGGTGAATTTGTTAAATTTGAAATTGAAGCAGCTGAAAAAAGAGAGGATGATAAAATAAAAGAAATAAAAAAAATATTTTTTATAAATTTCATTTTAAAAATTCTTTGCCAATATCGTTTCGAAAGTGAATATTTTTCCACTTAATTTTTTTTATTTCAGAATAGACTATATTTCTTGCAATATTAAAATTTCTATGTGTATAACCAATTGCTAAAACTCTACCACTATTAGTAAAATATTTTTTATTTATTTTGTCAATACCAGCAAAAAATATTTGTGATTTTTTAATTTTTTCAAGACCAAAAATTTCAAGATTCTTTTCTGGATTTTCAGGATAACCAGGCGCAGAACACACAACACAAATTGACCATTTATTTGAAAATTGAATAATTTTTTTATCAAAAATTTTTTTACAAAGATTAAAAATAAATTTTGCAAAATCACCTTTTATTAATGGTAAAATTACCTGTGCTTCTGGGTCGCCAAATCGACAATTATATTCTAATACTTTTGGACCTTCTTTTGTGAGTATTAATCCAAAATACAAAAAACCAGTGTAATCCAAGCATTCTCTTTTTAAGCCATTAATTGTTGGTTTTATTATTTGTTCTTCAATTTGTTTTAATAATGATTTTTTTATTATTTTTTGAGATGCAACAGCACCCATACCACCAGTATTTGGACCTTTATTATTATTAAGTAATCTTTTATAATCGCGTGCAGGCGGGAAAATAAAATACTCAAAATTTGATACTGCACAAATAACAGATAATTCGTCGCCATTTAAATATTCTTCGATAATTATTGGCTTGATTTTTCCAAATTTATTTTTTTCAAATACATTTATTAAATAATTATTTACTTCATCTTTTGTCCAGCATATTTCCACTCCTTTACCACCTGCTAATCCATCATATTTTAATACAGCAGGAAATTTATTAATTTTTTCTTTACCTTCTTTTAAATTGTTTATTACAAAAAATTTTGGAGTAGGGATAGAATATTTAATCATAAATTTTTTAGCGAATAATTTACTTGTTTCAAGCAAAGCACATTTTTTTGTTGGTCCAAAAACTAAAATATTTTCTTTTTTTAATTTATCAACTAAACCTTGTGCTAAATATTTTTCTGGTCCTATAATACATAAATTAATATTTTTTTGTTTTATTTCATTTATTAAATTTTTTTCTTCATTTAATGATTGGTATATTTCATTTAATAAATTATTGGAAGGATAAAAAAATATTTCATTATTTTTATTTAAATATTTAGCAAATGCATATTCTCTGCCGCCCTGACCTATTATTAAAATTCTCATTTTCTAATTATTTTGCTGTAATAAATTAATTTATTTTTCTTTAATTATTATTTTTTATTCTTTTACTAATTCGGTAAATTTTATTTTTACTAACATTTAATATATCAGCAATATCATTAATTTTATATCCTTTTTGAAACATTCTTTTTATAGTCTCAATTTTTTGTTTCTCAATTCCTTTCTCGATTCCTTTTTCGATTCCTTTTTCGATTCCTTTTTCGATTCCTTTCTCAAAACCTAATTTTTCAGCAGTTAAAACTAATGGCATTCTTTTCACCTATTTAAAAAATTCTAATTTTTACATAATTTAGAACTTTTTTTAATGATTCGATAAATTTTATTTTTATTAACATTTAATATATCAGCAATATCATCAATTTTATATCCTTTTTGAAACATTCTTTTTATAGTCTCAATTTTTTGTTTCTCAATTCCTTTCTCGATTCCTTTTTCGATTCCTTTTTCGTTTCCTTTTTCGATTTCTTTCTCAAAACCTAATTTTTCAGCAGTTAAAACTAATGGCATTCTTTTCACCCCCTCATATTTTTTTATTTCTTCTACATATTCATCTTCTAATTCTTTTGGTAATTGAAATAAACAATCAATAAATTTTATAATATTTCTAATATCAAATTTTTTTAAGCCTAAATCATATAGATTTTTAACTAATTCTTTTTTTATTTTAAATTGTTTTGTTACATCATTTCCAGCTTCTAATCTTTTTAAATGACTCAATACAATTAAAGCAAATGGATTTTTGCTTTTCAATAATTCCTCTTCTTTTCCTTTGTAGTCAATTAATTTTACTAATTTGAATTCAAAGTGAAGTTTAAAACCAGGATATTCAATTTTAAATTGATTTGGTCGCCAGTTTTTATTATTATCACCTAAAACAACTAAACTAATTGTATCTTTTTTATATTTATCATATATTCGATAATTATATATAAAGATTCTTCTTTCAAAATTTTTTACTCTAAATTGTTGAAATTCCATATTTAATAATAACCAATTTTCAAAACCATTTTTTAAAAATATTTTTACTAATTTATCTAATTTAGCGCCACCTTTTCTTTTTATACCTGCTATATTTTCAAATTCTTTATCTAAAAATTCATATCCTTTTTTAAAGTTTATAATTTTGAATAATTCAGGATAAATAAATTCTAAAAAACTTTTAAAATATTGTTCAACTATTTCTTTCCAACCTAAATCGTAATTGCTTAAATTATTATTATTTTTTTTATTTTCTTTATTCATTCTTTTTTGTATTTTTGCATTTTTTATTGACTAAGTCAATTATTTTTTACTTATTATAAAATCCCTTTATATATATTTTTATTGCTTCAATATATAGTTTGTGTTCTTCTTTTAAAATTCGTTCGGATAAGATTTCAACTGTATCATCAACGAAAATAGGAACTTCTCGTTGTGCTATTATTGGTCCACCATCTAAATTTTCATCAACAATATGAACTGTGCAGCCTGTTTTTTTTACACCTGTTTTTAATGCTTGTGCCTGTGCGTTCAATCCTTTAAAGGCTGGCAATAATGATGGATGAATATTTAATATTTTATTTCGATATTCATTTATAAAATATTCTGTTAATATTCTCATAAAACCAGCCAGTAAAACTAATTCAACATTATTTTCTTTTAAAATTCTTATTGATTTTTTTTCAAATTCTATTCTGTTCGTTTTGTCATATCTTATATAATACACAGGTATATTATTTTCTTTTGCGATATTAATTGCATTCGCATTTTTATTATCAGTAATTAAAACTTTTATTTCTGCATCTAAATTTCTATTTTTTATTCCATTTATAATTGCAGCAAAATTAGAACCTCTTCCTGATGCTAAAACACCTAATTTTATTTTCATATTATTTTTACTTTTTCTAAATTACCTTTTTTTATTTCGCCTAAATAAATTATTTCTTCTTTAAATATTTTATCTATTTTTGGTTTATCTTTTTTATCTAATAATATTATTAAACCAATACCCATATTAAAAACATTCACTACTTCTTTAAAATTTACAAATTTCAATATTTTATTTATTATTTCATTTTTAATTTCAGGTAATATTATTTCACTATAAAAACCATCTGGAATTATTCTTGATAAATTTCTTATTATTCCACCGCCTGTAATATGTGCTATTCCTTTAACTTTTATTTTTTTTTCTTTTAATAATTTTATTTCTTTCCAATATATTTTTGTTGGTTTTATTATTTCTTTTATTTCTTCATCGTTAAAGTAATTTTTTTTCTTATTTAAAATTTTTCTAATTAAAGAAAAACCATTTGAATGAAATCCATTTGATTTTAGTCCAAATATTAAATCACCTTTTTTTATTTGTGATTGGTTTTTATTTAATATTTTTTCTTTTTCTTCTGCACCAATACAAAATCCAACTAATTCAATCTCTTTTTTACTTAGTAAATCAGGTAATTCTGCTGTCTCGCCACCACCTAAAATACATTCTGCTTCTATACAACCTTTTTTTATTCCTTCAATTATTTTTAATATTATGTTTTCATTTAATTTACTCATTCCTATATAATCAAAAAATAATATTGGTTTTGCTAATGTTGTTATTACATCATTAACATTCATTGCTACTAAATCCCATCCTGCTATGTCATATAAGCCATACTTTTGCAATAAAAGTATTTTCGTGCCTACTCCATCACAACTTGTTATTATTGCTGGTTTTTTATAATTTTTTAAATCATAAATATTTGAAAATAAGCCAATAGAATCTATTAGATTTGAATTACTCTTTTTATTTATTGTTTTTTTAGAAATTTCAATGATTTTTTTTGTAATTATTTCTGCTTTTTTTATATCTACACCACTATTTTTATAAGAAAAATTTTTTTCGTTATTTTTTTCTTTTGTGATTAGTTTATTTTTTTTAGAGTCTGGCATCTTTGCTTATTGCTTGAAATCTTTGTTCAACTTTATCTAAATAATTTTTTATCTCATTTATTTCTCTATTAAGATATAGATTTTCTTCATTTAATATTTTTATTTTGTAGTCAACCTGTTCAACTTTCTTATTTTCGCTTTTTATTTCTTCTATTTTTGCATATAATTCATTTCTTAAATTTTCAAATTTTATATTTAGTAATTTTATTTCTTTTAATATTTCAAGAATAATTTCATCCCGCTTTTTATTCACCACCTTTATTTCTTCTCCATCATCTTTTAAAACAGAAACATCTTTTTGAATTTCAGCAATTTTTTCATCTTGTTTTTTATAGTCTTCTTTTATTTCTACAACATCATCTTTTAAAACAGAAACATCTTTTTGAATTTCAGCAATTTTTTCATCTTGTTTTTTATAGTCTTCTTTTATTTCTACAACATCATCTTTTAAAACAGAAACATCTTTTTGAATTTCATGAATTTTTTCATCTTGTTTTTTATAGTCTTCTTTTATTTCTACAACATCATCTTTTAAAACAGAAACATCTTTTTGAATTTCATGAATTTTTTCATCTTGTTTTTTATAGTCTTCTTTTATTTCTGCAACATCATTTTTTAAAACAGAAACATCTTTTTGAATTTCAGCAATTTTTTCATCTTGTTTTTTATTATCTTCTTTTATTTCTGCAACATCATTTTTTAAAACAGAAACATCTTTTTGAATTTCAGCAATTTTTTCATCTTGTTTTTTATTATCTTCTTTTATTTCTGCAACATCATCTTTTAAAACAGAAACATCTTTTTGAATTTCAGCAATTTTTTCATCTTGTTTTTTATAGTCTTCTTTTATTTCTGCTACATCTTTTTTTAAGACATTTATATCTTCTCTTATATCTTTTACTTCTTCTTTTACTATTTCTGGAACTCGTTTATCTATTATTTTTGTTACCTTGTCTATTATCTTATCAGTATAAATATCAAATATTTTCTTCAACTCAAGATTTGTTACTGGCTTTTCTAATTTTGCTCTTTCTTCATCTGTCATATAAATACCATCCTTTCTTAATTCAATTATATTACAAAAAATAAAAATGTCAATTGACATTTTTTATGAATTGTTCTAATTCTTCTTCACTTAAAAAACCTTCTGCACCACCATTCCAGCCAATTTTATATGCACTATGAAATTGCGCTTTTTCTATTGCTATATATGGGTCTTTTGTTTTTTGATAATAATAAATAAAAGTGGAAAATAAAATATCACCTGCACCAATTGTATTTATTATTTGTTTTGGTTTTTTTGCAGGTATAAATTCAATAAAATTATCTTTTCTTACTGATAATAATGCTCCTTGTTTACCACATCCTATCACTAATATTTCAGTGCTAAATTTGTTAAATATTTTTTTTGCCCAAACTTTCAAATCTTCTTTTATATATTCATTACTCATAAATAATATATTTGCTGATTGAAGAAAATCATAATTATATTCATCATCTAAACTTGCTATAGTATGAACATCTGTTGCTATTGGTATTTTTATTTCTTTTGCTTTTTTTAATAAAACTCGTGAAAAGTTAATGTTACATAAAATTGCAATTTCACAATCTTTTATTGCTTCTTCAAATTTATCAATAGGATAATTTTGTGTTTGTATATCTTTTAAATCAACATATATTTTTCGTTCGCCTCTTTTATCATACATTATTATTGATTGTGCAGAATTTTTTATGATTGGCAAAACATAATTGCCTGGTATATTTAATTTTTTTAATTCATTGAAAATTATTTCTTTTGTAAAATCATTTCCAATAATTGAAAGGAAAGATACATCAGCCCCTAAAATTTTTAATGCTTTTGCAACATTAAATCCAACACCTGAAATTGAACAATTTATTTTATTAAATAAATATTCTATTGGAGAATAATATATAGGAAATTCATTGATATTTAAAGTTATTTCTAAATCTATTAAACCAGAAACTAAAATTTTTTTCATAAAAAAAACTGCTTAAACTTCATAAAAAGTTTAAGCAGTTAAAATTAAAAACAAAATTAAATTTATTGTAATTTACTTAAAATTCAAATGTTAGTGTTGCCATATATGATGCACCAAGTTCTTCACCATAAGCATATTCTCTATGTCTTTTGTCAAATATATTTATTCCTGTTAATGCAAATTCGGTTTTCTCATTTATTGCATAACTTAATTTCGCATTAAATAATATATATTCATTTGTCTTTTGGTAAGATGTTTTTTGTAATGAATTATATAACATTGAACTTGCTAATAAACCATTACCAAGACCATATAATATTGTATTTGTTGTAGAATTTGTTATTCCTAAAGATTGTTGGGTGGAGGTATCATTTAATATTCCTAATAAATTTGTTGAAGATTGAGAAATTAAAGCAGTTTGTTGAGCACCTGTTAAATAACCTGCATTCTTTAAAATATTAAGCCATGCAGCAGAATCATTATTTAATCTTGCATCAGCAACACCAAAAGCAGCTAAAAATGTTGGATTACTCATCTTTTGTGCAGTTGACATTGCTGCTACATCATATTTTAAAAAGTCGAGATTTCTATCAATAGTATTTTGAACAGGCACATCAGTTTTACTTGCATAATTTGCTGAAACACTTAATTTTATCTTATCATTTAATCTACCATTTAAACCGATATTAGCAAGTTTACCTGGTGTAAAATCGATTTTATTTGAACCAAGTTTCATTGATTGATAAGTAAAATTAGACCATAAATTCCAGTTTTGTGATAATAATAATTTATAACTTAATTCTGCACCATAAGTTTTATAATCTTCAGTAATATTTTTAAAAGTTGCTGTTATTACTGCATTTGGAGATGGCAAATAAAATGGGTCGCCATAACTTGGGTCAAATGAAATTAAGTCTGTTACTTTATGTGTAAATACTGTTATATCCATATTTGATTTTTCTGTTAATTTTGTTAAATAACTTATTTCATAACTTTTTATTCTTGGTGCTTTTAAATTTGGATTACCATACCATTTAACAAAATTGCCCATACCAAATGCTTGCAACCCAATAAAAACACCTGGTGTTGTAATTGTATTTAAATATAATTCTGCTATAAATGGTGTTCTTATTGCTTCTGAATAGTTTAATTTGAAAGTATGATTTTCATTATGTTTATAAAAAAGAGCAACCTGTGGACTATATTCTGTTATATCTGGTATATTATATTGGTCAACTCTGCAAGCTGTAATAAGTTTTAATTTGTCCTTTATAAATGAATATTCATTATTTATATAAGCGGCTTTAAATTTTTGGTTTTTCCAACCTTTTGCATCTTTGAAATAAACTGCATCTGATTTTGCATCCACATCACGATAATTTAGTCCTGCTACAAGGATATCATTTTCACTTATATTTATTATGCTTTGTAGTTCTATATCATCAGATAAAATTCCTATTCCATTTTGAATTCCATCCTTCAAATTATTATCACCACCAGCATTTGCTTCTTCACTTTCGCCTATATTCATTTTTATTCGTGAATAACTTAACTTTATTACATTATCTAATATTTTTGTTTGATAAGTTAATTTAGCAAATTGCTGACTCATAAATGCTTTATACATTATAAAATCGCCACTACCGCCGACAAAACCTTGAAAACCATCAGATAAACCTGCTTTTAAATCAACACTTGTTTTTTCACTTGCTGAATAATTTAATGTTAGCATTCCTTTTTTAGTTTCTAAAGATTTCTTTTTATCACTTGATTGAAAATTATCATCACCTCTATCGCCGCGACCAGGAACAAATTCCATTTTGGTAAAATCAAATTCTTCATATTTATACCATTCTTTATCAGAACGCTCTGCTGATATTGAAACAAAAAATTTATCACTTTTATCAGCATAGTATAAATTATGTTTTGCTCTGCCATCGCCATAACTTGTTGATAATTTTATTATTTCTTTTTCTACTTTTGATGGTTCGCGTGTTATTATGTTTATTACGCCTGTTACTGCATTTGCACCAAATAAAGGCGAAGCAGGTCCGCGAACTATTTCAATTCATTCTATATCATTTATTGTTATTGGTAAAAATTCCCATGCTGTTCCACCAAAACAATCATTAAAAAAAGAACGACCATCAATTAGCACAAGTATGCTTCTTGATAAAGCAGAAAATGGTCCGTTAGATGGTGGCATATTTGCAGTGCCGCGAATTGCAACTTCATATTGTCCACCATTTATTTGTTGAACATATACACCAGCAACCATTCTTAATGCTTCTGGAAGACTTTGTGCCCCGAGATTTTCTATTTCATCTCTTGTTACTACGCCGATTGAAACTGGTGCGTCACTTATTTTTTGCGCTCGCTTTGATGCTGATACAACTACCTGTTCTTGCATTGCAAAAAATTCTTCTTCCATTGAATATTTTGATGCTGCAAATATTAGTTCATTTGAAAAAATAAAAAACAAAAAAATAATAAAAAATAAAAAATACTTTTTCATTTAAATACCCCCTTTTTTAATTATTAATATTATGAAATAAAATTTTATATAAGATAAAATTATTTTGCAAGAAAAAAATTTTATTTTTATTAAAGTATTTTGTTTGATTTTTTTGATTTAGATAATGTATATATGTTTTATAAAGGAAGGGTAAAATAAAATTTTGTGCCTTTATTTACTTTACTTTGAACAAATATCTCGCCATTATGCAAATTAACTATCTTTTTTACTATTGCGAGACCAAGACCTGTTCCTTTTTCGCCTGTTAGTGATTTTGTGCTTGTTTGTTTAAAAGGCTGAAATAAATTTTTTAGTTCATTTTCTGGAATACCTAATCCAGTGTCTTCTACCTCAACATAAACATTATTATTAACTAATTTTGTGCGAACAAAAATTTTTCCACCTTTTGGTGTAAATTTTAAAGCATTACTTATTAAATTTGAAATTACCTGATCCAATCTCGCACTATCAAAATTTACTTTATTTATTTTTGCATCTAATTCTTTTATTAATGTTAATTCTTTGTTTTTTGCTAATATTTCAAATTTTTTTAATATTTGCTCAATAAATAAATTAAAATCATTTTCTGTTTTTTTAATTTCTATTTTTCCTGCTTCAATTTTTGAAATATCAAGAATATCATTTATTAAATCGAGCATATGATTACATTCATTATATATTAATTCAAAAAAATTTTCTATTTCTTCTTCTGATACACCACCATCTTTTCTAAATGTCTTAATTGTTTCTGTAATCATTCTAATAACAGAAATAGGATTTCTTAAATCGTGTGCTGCTACGCCAAGTAATTCATTTTTAAATTCTGTTAATTTTTGCAATTCTTCATTTTTGTTTTTTAATGAATCAACTAATTCTTTTATTCTTAATCCTGCTTTTATTCTTGCTAATAATTCATGCATTTCAAATGGCTTTGTAACATATTCATCTGCACCAAGATTAAATATACCAACCTTATCTTCTAATTCACTTTTTGTTGAGACAACAATAAAATAGATATTAGAATATTTTTCTGAATTTTTAATATATTTACATAATTCAACACCATCAATATTTGGCATCATTAAATCAGATATAATTATATCAGGTATAATTTTTTCTAATCCTTTTATTGCTTGCTCACCATCTTCAAAGCAATAGGTATTTACTTTTAATTCTGCTGTAATTGCTTTATCAATTATTTTTCTTATTGTTGTTGAATCATCTACTATAAAAATATTTTTTTTCATATTCTTTCCTTTTGCTTAATTTATATTCTTTTTTTCATAATATACACCGTCTATATATACTTCAATAAAAGCAGTTCCAAAAATAATTTCACGAAATTCTAATCTTACACCAGGTGCAGTATTTTTATTATAAATTTCTTTTTTTCCTTTTTCATCAACAAGAATAATTTTAATATTCATTGATGAAAATCTTGAAGGAACTATATATTCAAAAAAAACAAATTTTTCATTTGTTGCAGTTGATATTTCTTCTTTTTTCTTTTTGTTTATATAAAATACAATATTTGAATATTTATCAATAAAAGAAAGTGGTTCTGGACTTTGTGAAATTATTGCATTCTCTTCATAATCTGTTGAAACTTTTTCATACACATTATAATTTAATCCAATTTTACTAAATATTCGTTTTATTTTATCTATATTTTTTCCTATTAAATCAGGCATTATATAAATATTATTCTTTTCACCTTTACTAATTAAAAACGATATTTTTACATCATCTGATAATTTTGTATTTGGTAATGGTGTTTGTGCTATTATGTAATCTGCTGGAACAATATTACTATAAATATAAGAATTATTTACAACACGAAAATTTACATTCTCATATTTTTCTTTTAATTTACCTATTATTCTTAATGCTTCTACTAATGGCAAATTTTTAAAATCTGGTATTTCAATAATTATTTGACCAGAACTAACAACTAAAACAATTTCTCTTCCTTCTTTTACTTTAAATTCTGGTTCTGGATATTGATATATTACAAAATCTTTTTTTATTTTTGTGGATGGTTTGTATTCAATAATATATTTTAAATTTTTTTTTTCTAATATTTGTTGTGCCTGTTTTACTTGTAAATTTTGAACATCTGGAATTTTTACTGTTTTATATAATATTCCTAATAATGTCCATATTCCTACTAAAATAAAAAAAATTATAAAATAAAAAAGAAATAATTTTTTAACAACGCCAAAAATAATATAAAATATACCAATTTCACCTTGCTCTTTTTTTATCATTATTATAATCTTGCTTCTAATTCTATTAGTTTTTTATTTATCTTTTCTTTCAAATTACTAAATTTTTCAGAATCTAATATTTTTGTTAATTTTTTGTATTCATCTATTGCCTGGGTAATTAAATCTAATTCTTCATATTCTTTTGCTTTTTCTGCTATTTTTTTTATTTCTTCTGGACTATATTCTTTTTCTTCAAATTCATATTCTATGCTCATTTGTTTTGTTTGCTCTTCTTCGTCCTCATTTTCTTCAATTATTGTTTCTGTTAATTCTTCATTTTTTTCTTCTTCAATTTCTTCTTCTTTATCTTCAATTTCATCTGTTTTTATTTCTACTGTGTCTTCTTTTTCTCTTTCTATTTCTAATAAATTATCTTCCAATTCGTCTGTTATTGTTTCCACTGGCTCCTCGTTTTTTTCTTCTTTTATTATTTCACTTTCTTTTAGTATATCTTCACCTATATCTATTTCATTTAAAACATCATTCAATTCATCTTCTTTTAATTCTTCAATCTCTTCAATTTTTATTTCTTCGCCGATTTTTTCAGTTTCAACTTCTTCTTTTATTTCTTCTTGTTTTTCTTCAATTTGTTCATCCTTTGCTTTTAATTCATCTTCTTCCTTTATTTCTATTTCTTTTACTTCTTCATCAATTTTATCTTCTTTTATTTCATCAAATTCATCTATCTCTTCTTTAATACTTTCTTTTTCTTCTTCACTTTCTATTTCATCTAAACTTAAATTTTCTTCTACTGTATCTTCAAAAAAAGTTTCTTCTTCTAATTTCTTTAACATATTTTCTGCTTCTTCATTCAAATCATTTTCATCTTCTAAATTTTTTAATTCTTTTGATATTGTCTCTGCTTCTTTTACTACTTTTGTTATTTCAGAATTATCAACTTCAATTTCTGAAATTTCTTCTAATACATCTTCTATTTCTTCTGGTTCTGATATTAACTCTTGCTCTTTTATTTCCTCTATAATTGTATCATCTTTTACATTTTCTAAAACTTCTTCTGCTTCACTTATTTCTTCTTCTTTTATTTCTTCTTCTATTTTTTCTGTGCTGGTTTCATTATTGATTTCAATATCAATTAATTTTGTCGAACCACCACATTTAGGACAGACTATTGGGTCAACAATATATTTTTCACCACAATCTTCACATATATATAATGGTTCTTCTACAAAATTCTCTTCTTCTCTAAATTCTTCTTTTATATTTTTTAATAAATTTTCTAATTCAGATATTATTGCATTTTGTTCATTTATATCATTTTCTATTATTTCATTATTAACTAATTCTTCATATTCTTTTTTATATTCTTCAACTTTATTTTCTAATTCAGCAATAATTAAATTTTGTAAGTCTAATATTTTTTTTGCATTTTCTTCAAATAAACTTTTTTTCTCTTTTGATTGCTGTTTTATTGTTTTTGTTTTGTAAATGTAATCCATTATTGTATGTTGCAAATTCGAAATTATCTTATTATTATTCTCAATTTTTTCAAATAATCCTCTTTTCATTTTTATTTCCTCTTTAATTTAAATATTTTATTAATTTTAGTCTATTAAAACCTTTTTCTTCTTTTTTATATTCTGCTTTATCAATTAATCTTTTTATTAAATAAATTCCAAGTCCACCTTTTCTTCGTTCTTTTTTATACTCTTCTAAATCAACATCACCAAATTTATCAAAGTCAAAACTTTTGCCTCTATCTATTATTTCTATCTTTATATGTTTTGTATAAACTTCAATATATACCTGCAAAAATTTTGTTGGGTCACATTTATAACTATGTTCTATTACATTTGCTACTGCTTCATCAACTACTAAAACGATATTATCTGTTTCTTCTTTTTTTATTATATTTAGTGTTAATAAAATTGATACAAAATGACGAACACTTTTTAAATAATTATAACTACCTGGCACTTCAAGTGAACCTTTAACTAATAATGTTTCAGATGTATTATTTTCCATTTTTTCCCCACGCTTTTAATGCTTCTTCTATTGTATTAAATGATTTAAATATTTCGTCAAAGCCCATCATATTAAAAACTTTAATAAATTGTGGAGATGATTTTAATATGCTTATTTTTCCTTTATTATTTTTATTTTCAAGTGTATCAAGTGCAGACATAAAAGCACCAAGGCCTGCACTACTGATATAAGTTACTTTTTCTACATCAACAAGAATATTTATTACACCTCTATTTATTAAATTCAATAAACTGTTTTCAAAAATTGATGCAGTGTTTGCATCTATTACACCTTCTACTGTTAAAACAGCAGTATCAAAATTATCAGTTATTATTTCCTCAACTATATTTATATCACTCATCTTTTTCTCCTTTAATTTTTTTTATTATTTTAGATAATTTTTTTTGATTATGTCAATTAAAAATTATTTGAACTATTTAAAATTATTTCATTTATTGATTTAATTGTAAAATCCAAATCAATTAAATCAAATATTTTTTCGTTTTTAAAATAATTTATTGCTCCACCTGTTCCTATTACATAAAAATTTGTTTTTAATTCTTCTTTTATCATTTTTATTATTCCTGTAATTGCAGAAAAATAACCAAAATACAAACCTGATAAAAATGCTTCATCTGTATTTTTACCAATAACAGATTTTTGTTTTTTTATTTTTACTGGTTTTAATACTGTTATTTTTTCACAGGCTGAATTCATAATCATTTCAATACCAGGCAATATTATTCCACCAATAAACTCACCATTTTTGTAAATTACATCAATTGTTGTTGCTGTGCCTGCATCAACTACTATTATATTTTTTTTTATTTTTAAATATCCACCTGTTACATTTACTAATCTGTCAATTCCTACTTTTTCTTTTTGTTTTACTTTTATTTTTATTATTTTCTCAAAATCATTTATTGTTAAAAATTTTATTTCAGGTAATTTTAATCTTTTTAATACTTTTTCTATTTTTTTATTTACTGGTCGATAAACTGATGAAATAAATACTTTTTTTATTTCTTTTAGAAATTTTTTTAAAATTGAATTGAATAAATTGTAGTATTTTTCAAAGGAAAAATTTTTATTTGTCTTTATTTTTGTTTTGTATAATAATTTTCTCTCTTTAAAAATTCCAATGGAAATATTAGTATTTCCAATATCGAGAACCAGAAACATTTTAAATTAAATAAATTTTTATTGTGCAGGTCCTTCCTGTGCCTGTGGTATCTGCTCGATATGTAAAATGTTTTTATCGTTAAATTCTGATAATTTCCAATATTTTCCTACTTTTTTGAGTTTTATAATTTTTGTTATTATTGTATCATTTGAATAATTTATTTTTAAATATACTTCTGCTGTTAAACCATCTTCATTTATTAACTCTTTTTCTATTTCATATTTTATATTTTTTAAATCATAATTTTCTCTTTTTTGAAATAGCATCTTTGCTGCAACTTTCAATACCACTTTTTTTTCTTTTTCTGTTAAATTATACCAAATTTCACTATCCATATATTTTTTAATTACACTCTCTATATCAAAATGTTTTGTAAATTTTGCTTCACTACTTGATTTTGCGCCTTCTAATACTTCTGTTACTACTTCTTTTGGTGATAATACTTTCTCTTCTTTACCACATTTTGCAATTACTAAAATTATTATGATTACTGCAACAATAATAATAATTGGAATTAAATGAAATTTTAAATTTGCCTTCATCTATTTTACCTCCATATTAGTTTATTTTAAACCATATTTAATTTATATTTTATAAATTGTCAAGTAAAATTTTTTTATCTGTCAGAAAATATCCCAGACATGGTATACCCCTTTGCAGGATTACGAATAGTAAGTAAAAAGAAATTAAAACAAATAAAAGAAATAATGAAAAGAAAAGCGAAAAAGAAATGAAAAAAAATAGTTGTAAAAAATTAAA
>Ga0209204_1001472_pt1 | contig 21933 bp, 21 predicted proteins | sample AD_JPNMR2_MetaG_FD_184425 | JGI IMG/M metagenome (GOLD analysis project Ga0209204, IMG submission 184425) | Active sludge microbial communities of municipal wastewater-treating anaerobic digesters from Japan - AD_JPNMR2_MetaG (SPAdes) (version 2) | ecosystem: Engineered > Bioreactor > Anaerobic...
CAATAGGAAATTCTCTGAAGTGTATTTGCATGGAAATATCAGAGCGTTACGAAATCAATTTTATAGAAATAGGCTATGAAGAAGATGATGTTCATTTTTTATTGCAGAGTGTACCCACCTATTCAGTTTCAACAATAGTAACAAAGTTAAAGAGTTCGTGACGGTACGAGAACTCTTTTTGAGGCATCCTGAAATAAAGAAGCAGTTGTGGGGTGATGGTTTTTTGACAAGTGGCTATTATGCAAAGACAGTAGGATTATATGGAAGTGGAGATGTAATAATGGCTTATGTTTCAAATCAGGGAAATGAGAAGAAATATAAAAAATTGTATGATGGGCAATTTGCATTGTTCGACTAACAAGATACCTCGAGGTTATTTAATTCTGAATTTTTATAAAATTAACAATGGAAAAGATAACAAATGAATTTTTAAAACGCTCCATCAGTGCTGTTGTTTATGTACTGTTGGTCGTAGCAAGCCTTTTTATCAGCCCCGCAACTTTTGTAATTGTTTTTGCCTTTTTTATGTCTATGTGTATTTATGAATTTCATAAAATTACCAATCAACAACCAGAAGTAAATGTGCCACGCTGGCTTTCAATGGGAATCAGTCTTCTGCTTTTTTTGATTTCTTTCTTTTATTTTTCTGGAAGAGCTTTCCTTCCTATTTTTTCTTATTATATTATTCTCATCTTCTGGATGTTTATCAGAGAATTATTTTTGAAAAATCCCAATCCTGTTCATAATTGGGCTTATTTTTTGTTAGGACAGGTTTGGATTGCGTTGCCATTTTCGCTTCTTAATTTTATTGTGTATTTTAATAATTATCAACCGCTTTTAATTCTTTCAATTTTTATTCTTGTCTGGATGAATGATACAGGAGCTTATTTAATCGGCATAACTTTGGGGAAACACAAAATGATTCCACGCGTTTCACCTCATAAATCATGGGAAGGTTTTGCAGGAGGTATTCTTGTAACTTTATTAACAGGTTATTTGCTTTCTTTGTGGCTTTACCAACTTGATTTGCCACAATGGCTATTTATGTCTTTAATAGTTAGTATTTTTGCAACTTTTGGCGATTTGCTGGAATCACTCTGGAAAAGAACGTTTCAAATTAAAGATAGTGGAAACGCCATTCCAGGACATGGAGGCTTTTTAGATCGCTTTGACAGTTTGCTTATGGTGGTTCCTGCTGTTCTTATTTATTTGATTTTTTTATTTAACTAATTACTTGTTAATAATTGAATTAAATAAAATTTTTCTTAAAATTCAGTGAAAAATGAATCCTAATTTTGATAAAATACGTTGTTACAATGACGAGGAAGTTCATGATGTTTTAGAACGGTTATGTAACGAAAAACAGTTTATGAAAATAATGAGCACTGTTTATCCGTTCCTGCCTAAGGAAATGATAAAAAAACGTCTGTTAAGCATTCATACTCAATTGGATTTTCAGAAAGAGATTATTTTACCTTTTGTTCAATATCTTGTTGCTAATGTAACAACCAATGGAATAGCTTTGTATGGACTTGAAAAAATCATGAAGGAAGAGACTTACCTTTATCTTTCCAATCATCGAGATATTGTTTCCGATCCGGTGTTTCTTTGTTATAAATTTTTGGAAAATGGTTTCGATACCGTTGAAGTGGCTATTGGTGATAATTTGTTGATTTATCCCTGGATTGAAGATTTAGTGCGTCTGAACAAAAGTTTTATTGTAAAACGTGGCTTGACCACCCATCAGATGCTGGAAAGTTCGAAATTACTTTCTGAATATATTTGGTACACACTTCACGAAAAAAAACATTCTATCTGGATGGCTCAACGAGAAGGTCGTGCGAAAGACTCCAATGATAAAACACAGGAAAGCCTTCTTAAAATGCTGAATTTGGCAGGGAAAGGTTCTTTTATTGAAAATATGATGGAACTAAATATCTGTCCTTTAAGTATTTCTTATGAATATGACCCTTGTGATTATTTAAAAGCAAAGGAATTTCAATTACGTAGAGATTCAGATTATAAAAAACAGCCTGCTGATGATATTGAAAATATGGTAACGGGCATTCTGGGCTTCAAAGGAAAAGTAGTTTTTCACTTGACAGGTTGCATAAATGAAGATTTAAAGAAGATGGAAAATAAAGTCAGCAATCGCAATCAGCAAGTTGAACAGGTGGCTCAATTGATTGACAGACAAATTTATTCCCATTATGCTATTTTCTCCAATAACAAGATTGCGTATGATGCCTTGACGGGCGAAAATCGTTTTGCAACAGATTATTCAGAAATAGAAAGAATTGATTTTGAACAGTATCTCCTGAAACAAATTTCAAAAATTCAGATAGAAAATAAAGATGAAAACTTTCTTAGAGCAAAAATGCTGGAAATGTATGCTTATCCTTTGATAAATTATTTGAAAGCTATAGGAGAGGATAATTGAAAATTTATTTATAAAAAAAACGCCTCATTCGAGAAATCGAAAAATGAGGCGTTTTTATTAATATCCCAAAATTTTTAGCATTGACTTATAACTTTGCTCTTTTGCAAAAAGTTTGGTGAAATATTCACCATCTTCATCTTTGTCAATAATCACCATTTTGGGTGCAGGAATGAGGCAATGTTGAATTCCGCCATAACCACTCAAAGCTTCTTGGTAAGCGCCTGTATGGAAAAATCCAATGTATTGTTGCTGCCCTTCTTGAATTTTAGGTAAAAAGATAGCATTGGAGTGAACTTCAGCATTATAGAAATCTTCACTGTCGCAGGTCAATCCTCCCAAATTTACGCGTTCATATTCTGAATCCCAATTGTTGATAGCCAGAAATATAAATCGTTGATTAATAGCCCAGGTGTCTGGTAAGGTTGTCATAAACGAACTGTCAATCATATCCCATAATTCACGATCGTTTTGTTTTTTTTGATTCACAATAGAATATAGCATTGCACCACTTTCGCCAACCGTATAAGAACCAAATTCAGTAAAAATATTTGGCTCTGGCACACCATTTTGCGTACAAATATTTTTTATTTGAGCTATAATTTCTTCCGCCATATATTCATAATCATAAATCATGTCCAGATGTGTTTGAATAGGAAATCCTCCACCAATGTTAAGACCATCAAGCTCAGGACATTTTTTCTTTAATTCACAGTAGAGATTTACAGCTTTATTTAATTCGTTCCAGTAATAGGCTGTATCTTTAACACCTGTGTTGATAAAGAAATGCAAAAGTTTCAGCTCTACTTGCGGATTGTTGGCAATATGTTTCAAATAATAAGGAATAATGTCATTGTATCGAATTCCTAAACGTGAAGTATAAAAATCAAATTTCGGTTCCTCTTCAGCAGCAATCCGAATACCAATTTTGAACTTCAGATCAAAGTTTTTCAGCAATAAATCCAATTCAAATTTATTATCCAGAACAGGAATAATATTAGTAAATCCCATCCGCCTTAAATTTTGAATATTTTCTATATATTGAGGTCTTTTAAAGCCATTGCAAAGAATATACTTATCTTGTGAAAGTAATCCCCTTTCAAACAATGATTCCATAATATTGATATCAAAAGCTGAGGATATTTCCAAATGAACGTCGTGCTTCAACACTTCTTCCATAATAAAAGAAAAATGAGAACTTTTGGTACAGTAACAATAATAATAACTACCATTATAGTCCACTTTGGCCATAGCAACATTAAACATTCGACGAGCTTTCTGAATGTTTTCTCCAATTTTTGGAAGGTAAGCAATTCTTAATGGAGTACCATATTGCTCTATCACATCCATCAAAGGAATGCCGCTCCAATATAATTCATTGTCAATAACATTGAATTCTTCGTTAGGGAACTCAAAAGTTTGTTCAATGAGATCAACATACTTATTTTTCATTCTTTTTTCCTTTTCTATTTAATGTAAGTAAATTAGATTGATTGAAATTTTCTTATCTAACTAAAATAGATTTCGATCTTTCATAAAAACGTGCAAAAATAATATATTAATTTTAATTGCCAACAATAAAATAGAAAATATTTAATTTTATTAAATGGCTGCAAATCAGAAGATTATATTAAAAATTTAAAAAACTGTAAAAAGTGGCTGGAAATAAAACAGGTTTTTACTCATTTCTTTATGAATAAATGGATAAAATTAGACAAGATAGATTGTCAAATAAATACACATCCAACTAACTTACTTTGTCATAAAGGATCTACATCTATTTGAATACGTAACGATTTGTAAGGAGGAAGTGAAGAAATATTATTAATAACTTCCATAACCAATTTCTTGGTTTTTTCAATGGAAGCACCAATTTCCATCTTAAGCAGAATGTTTTTGATATACTGATTCTGAATGCGAGAAATGAGAGGAGTATTGGGACCTAAAACACGTTTGCCAAACACAAATTGTAATTCATTTACCATTTGTTGGGAGGCTTGTTCTAATAATTCCAGCTTTCGGTGGCGAAGTGAAATTTCTATCAATCGATAATAGGGAGGATATTTGAATTGTTTTCGTTCTTTACATTGCATACGGTACATTGACAAATAATCGTTGTTGATCACTTGCTGAATAATTGGATGTTGAGGTTCAAAAGTCTGCAATATGACGGTGCCTTGTTTGTTTTTTCTTCCTGCTCTACCACTCACCTGTGCCAGTAGCTGGAAAGCTCTTTCATAAGCTCTGAAATCTGGAAAGTGAAAAAGATTATCTGCATTCAGAATTCCTACCAAACTTACTCTATCGAAATCCAAACCCTTTGTAACCATTTGAGTGCCAACAAGTATGTCAATTTTATACTGTTCAAAGTCAGCAATAATTTTTTCATAGGATTTTCTACTTTTGGTAGTATCCAGGTCCATCCTGGCAATGCGAGTTTCAGGAAAAAATTTTCTGATTTCATCTTCAATTTTTTCTGTACCAAAACCTTTGTTGGAAAGTTCATGTGGCGTTCCGCAAGCTGGACAAACTGTCGAAATAGGCTCACTGTATCCACAATAATGACAAATTAGCGTGTTTGAAGTTTTATGAAAGGTAAGGCTTACATCACAGTTTTTACATTTTGGAACATAAGCACACATTTTACATTCAAGATAACGTGCATAACCACGTCGATTTTGGAATAATATGATTTGTTCCCTATTTTCAAGGGCGTTTTTCATTTTTTCCAGCAACAATGGTGTAAAGTGTCCTTCTATTTGCCTCTTGCGGTATGCTTCCTTCAAATCGACAACTAAAATTTCAGGCATGGAAAGTTCAAGATAACGTTGATTCAGCTCTACCAGTCCATATTTTCCAATTTGAGCATTATAATAAGTTTCGATGGCAGGAGTAGCTGTTCCTAAAAGAGTTTTTGCCTCGTGCAAGGAAGCCAGAACAATAGCTGCATTGCGTGCATGATAGCGAGGAGCTGGATCAAATTGTTTGTAGCTGGTTTCCTGCTCTTCGTCCACAATGATTAATCCTAATTGTCGGAAAGGAAGAAAAATAGAAGAACGAGCCCCAATAATGACTTCATATCCTTTGTTGTTCAAAACATTATTCCAAATTTCAACACGTTCAGCATCAGAAAATCTGGAATGATAAACTCCCAATTTATTACCAAAAACACGCCTCAGTCGAGAAGTAAGTTGAGTAGTTAAAGCTATTTCTGGAACAAGATAAAGCACTTGTTTGCCTTCGTTAAGTGTTTTCTGGATTAAATGAAGATAAAGTTCTGTCTTTCCACTGGAAGTTACTCCGTGTAGTAAAACCACATTTTTTTGAAGAAATTGCTCTTCAATTTCCGACAAAGCTTTTTGCTGAAAACTATTCAATGGATACAAATCATTCACTGGCAAAGCACTGTGATTCAATCGGTCAATTTCTTTGGTGTAGGTTTCTAATATCTTTCGTTTGACCAATGCATCCAAAGTAGTAGCAGAGACACCTGATTTTTCCAGTAACATTTTTTTTGAAACTTCGACCGGCTGCGGCGACAAACATTTTGAAAGTTCCACATAAGTCATTAATAAATTCAATTGCTTCTTTGCACGGGCAAGCGAATCAAAAATCTGGTGTAATTGTTCTTCATTTTGAGCTGATGGACTCAATCGGACAAAAATCTCCGTTTTGGGACGAATTTTTTCGGTCAATTCTTCTTTTATTTCAATAGCATTTTTCTCTAATAATGAATTAAGCAAAGGAAGAATATTATTGATACCTGTTTTTTTTATGAGTTGAGAAATAGTGATTTCTTTTTTATCAGAAAGTGCCTCTAAAATTTTCATTTCCCGTTTTGAAAAAGAATCATCTATTTCAAAAGAAGAATTGATACAAATACGTGTTTCGCTTTCCAGTTTCAGTCCTGAAGGTATTGCTGATTGATACACTTCACCTAATGAAGACAGATAATAATTGGCAATCCATTCCCAAAATTTAATTTGCAGCGGTCGAATTACTGGTTTTTCATCCAGAAAACAAATTATTTCCTTAATCTCATAAGGTAAATTGGGCTTTATGCTATGTACCAAATAAATAATAGCCGAATACATTTTTTTCTTGCCAAACGGCACTACTACTCGCATACCTGGTTGAGCCAACTCATCCAATTCATCAGGAACCACATAGGTAAAAGTATTGGTCAGCGGCAAAGGCAATATAACATCAATGTATTTCAATCTCAGAATTTTTTACTAAAAATAAAGGAAAGAATTTTTAAAATATCTTTCTTAAGCGTTGATAATACAAAAATAATTTATCTATTTGAAAAATGTGTCAATTTCGTGAGAAAGTTATGTTTTTCAAAAATTTATTGAAGAGTTTTGAGGTGCGAGATGCGAGTTTTGAGTCCCGAGTTTGGGGTTTTGAATATTTAGTTGATAGTCAGGCACTTGTTGTTTTAAGTAAAGACTTTTCATACAACGGCTGAATGTAGAAGTAATAGAAAAATTTCTGAGTTTTCAGTGTAATAAAATATTTATTTTCAAGGATTTCTGCAGAGAAGTCATAGAATTATCTGTAAAAAATTTTACAAAAAACTTTGATTTTGTATCAACATAAAAAGAAAGAAAGCATTTTCAATAAGGAGTTGCTTTTAATACTTAACCGCTATCATATATAATATTTTTTGTATCTTTGCAAAAAAAGTCATGAAAATATTAAAAACCTATCCACATTTTACAGATGCAGAACTAAAAGAGATAATGAATTCTCAAACCAAGGTAAGAGCATTTCAGGATTGGCAGATAATTTATTCTGTTCAAACGAATTATGGAAAGACAGCAGAAGAATTTGCAAAGATATTTGGAGTAAGTAAACAAAAGATTTTTCAGGTTATCCAGCAATACAATAAGAATGGGAAAGCGTGGAGGAGATATGATAATTGGGGTGGAAGACGTGAAGCAAGATGTAATATGACACTTGAAGAAGAAAAGGCAATTCTTTCCTCTCTTGAATCAGATGCTTTGAATGGACAGATATTGATCTACAAGCAAGTAAAGAAGATTGTTGAGGAAAAATTAAAGAGAGAAGTATCTGATGATTATATTTGGGATATGTTTAAACGTCATGGGTGGAAGAAGAAAGTTCCCCGTCCGAGTCATCCCAAAGCAAACCCAGAAGAGCAGGAAGAGTATAAAAAAACTTCAAGAGAACCTGGCAGCCAAATCATTAGAGTTTAAAGACAAGAAAGATAAAAGACCCATAAAACTATTTTTTCAAGACGAAGCAAGATTTGGACGAATTGATAATGTTTGTTCTTGTTGGGTTCCTTCTGGAAGAAGAGCTAAAGTTGGTAAACAGATGATTCGCCAGTACACGTATGCTTATACAGCGGTGTGTCCTGAAGCAGGTGAATCCTATTCTTTAACACTTCCCTATGCAAATACTTTATGTATGAATCTATTTATGGAAGGTTTTTCAGAAGAATTTCACGCTTATAGAATTGTCATGGCAATGGACAAAGCCTCCTGGCATACAGGAGAAAAGACAAAGAAGAGGGAAAATATAGTTCCGTTGTTCCAACCATCGCATTCCCCTGAAGTAAATCCTGTAGAGAATTTATGGCATCATATAAGAGAAAAAGGAGGATTTAAAAATAGAACTTTCGAATCTTTGAAAGATGTTGAAGATACATTAGCAGAACAATTAAAAAATCTGGATAAAGAAACGGTAAAATCAGTTTGTTTATATCACTGGATTAAGGAGGCACTTTGATAGCGGTTTAGTATAAATTTGATTGAGGAAATAGCTACATAAAAAATATTTCATTCAAAATTCTATTCTCTTTCTTCTTTCCCATGTTTTGTCGGAACAATTTTGAAAAGTTTGTCGTTTCGACGCACCAATTCGTTGGTTTTCATAGAGAAATAGGTACCTTTTTCTACTTTTTCTACTGGAACATCTTCTACCCTGATTTCTGTAACAGTATCTTCATAAGCTCCGGTTGTTTCGCCCGTAATCAATATCTCATCACCTACTGATAAACTTTGGGTTTCCAGTAAAAATTCTGCAACGCCAATTTTACTGAAATAGTTCGTCACTTTGCCAATGTATATTTTTTTATGAGTTGCTGCCGAGCCATAATTTTTATTCCATTCACCCAATCTTTGTCCCAAATAATATCCATTCCAGAAACCACGATTGAATACTCTGCTTAACTTTTTGTCCCAATTTTTTATTTTTTCTTCGTTGTACGTACCATCCAGACAAGATTCAATGGCTTCCTTATAGCACGATACCACTGTTTTTACATATTCCGCACTTCTTGCTCTTCCTTCTATTTTAAATACTCTGACACCTGCTTCGAGCATTTGATCTATAAAACTGATAGTTTTTAAATCTTTTGGTGACATAATATACTCATTGTCAATTTCCAATTCTATTTCGGAATCTTTATCTTTTACCAAATAGCCTCGCCGACAAATTTGATTACATTCCCCACGGTTAGCAGAAAGATTTTTTTCGTGCAAACTCAGGTAACATTTCCCCGATACCGCCATACAAAGTGCTCCGTGACAAAACATTTCAATACGAATTAGTCTCCCACTTCGCCCACAAATTTTTTCTTTTTGAATTGTTTGATAAATTTCCAATACTTGATTCAAATTCAGTTCGCGTGCTAACACCACAACATCAGCAAATTGTGCATAAAATTTTAATGCTTCTATGTTGGAAATATTTAATTGGGTGGACAAATGTACCTCCATTCCTATACTATTTGCATATATCATAGCGGCTACATCGGAAGCAATAATGGCATCTACGTTTTCTTTTTTGGCAAGATCAATGATTTTTCTCATTAATTCCAAATCGCTGTCATATAAAATGGTATTAACAGTCAAATAACTTTTTACTTTATTTTCTTTGCAGATATTTACTATATGAGGTAAATCTTCGGTAGTAAAGTTGTTACTCGATTTGCTTCTCATGTTTAATTTTTCAATTCCGAAATAAACCGAATCAGCTCCTGCCTTGACGGCTGCCATTAAACTTTCCCACGAACCGGCTGGAGCAGTAATTTCTATGTCTTGTCGTGTATATAAATTTTGTAATAAAGAATTTACCATTTTGATTTGTAAACTTTTACATGATTGTTGCTTCCGATTGCAAAGTTACGTGATAATTTTCAATTTCGCATTGATAAGTAAAGATCAATTAATTGCTAACTAAAAAAGTGCGAGGTGTGGCGTTCGAGTTACGAGGTGCGAGTCTTGGTTTATAGGATTTAATTGATAATCGTGAATTTAGAGTTTGTAGTAGAAACATTTTACGAAGCCTATTCTATAATTAAAGCCAAATTATTTTTATTACATAGAATTTTTTTCTTTTAAAAAATAATGAACGTAAGTTCAAAATTTTTTGTAATTTTGCCTTGTTTTAAAAAATCGAAAAAGATTATGGCTCGTCCTCAACATCAACGTAAAATAGCTTCACCACCACTTATGATGGGCTATCAGCCTTTTGGAATTTTTCCTAAAGAATCAGTAAAAATAATTTTACATTTAGATGAATATGAAGCCCTCCGTTTGGTGGATTATGAAGGATTGCAACAGACTGAAGCTGCTAAAAAGATGCAAATTTCAAGACCAACTTTAACACGAATTTACGAAAATGCACGTAAAACCATAGCAAAAGCAATGGTAGAAGGAAAAACGATTGTAATAGAAGGAGGTAATGTGGAATTTGATCAGCAATGGTTTCGCTGCAAACATTGTTTTAAATTAGTGAATGAAAAGGAAACACACATTCACACCAATGAAGAGGAAAAAGAAAATTTATTACCTTTATTAACTAATAAGTAATTAACTGATTTACAATTAAAAAAACTATAATATATTAATAAAAATGCAAGAAAGTGGAATTAATGAACAATGCAAATTTTGCTTTGTACAAAATTTTGAAAGATTAATAGAAAAGTTTCCCATAAATGAAAGCGATAGAGAAAAATTTGAAAAACATTACGAGAAAATTTTACGTGAAAGTGATGGTAAACTGATGCCTGAAATTTATCGTGAATTGAATAAAGAATTTTTGAAATTGAGTGGGCTTTCTGATCCCTTTGCCGAAGAAAAACGTAAAAGTAATGAAATTGCCCTTGAATTATATAATGATTTAAAAGAGGTTGTTGAAAAGTCTGAAAATCCTTTTCAGTTGGCGTTGCGACTCGCTATTGCAGGGAACATTATGGATTATGGTCCCACTGCACATTTTGATGTACATAGCACTATTGAAAAGGCTTTTACTATTCAATTTGCCATTGATCATTCAGCAGAATTAGAAAAACGAATTAAAATAGCTAAAAAAATTCTGTATCTGGGTGACAATGCAGGCGAAATTGTTTTTGACAAATTGTTTATTGAAACAATGAAACATCCCAATGTAACTTTTGCTGTTCGTGGTGCTCCAGCACTGAATGATGTTACACTCGAAGATGCTTATCAGGTTGAAATGGACAAAGTTGCCAGAGTAATTTCCAATGGGAATGATGTAGCTTCTACAATTGTAAAAGAATGCAGTTCTGAATTTCAGGAAATTTTCCAGGAGGCAGATTTAATTATTTCAAAAGGTCAGGGAAATCTGGAAGGATTAATATATCAAAATGATCCCAGAATTTTCTTTTTATTAGTAGCAAAATGCGATGTGATTGCACAATTGCTTGGTGTAGAAAAAGGAAGTTTTGTCGTTTACAATACTCAATTACCAAAAAATAAAAATTTATGACGCAAAGTCTTATTTTTACTTTACTGGCTTTATTTTTAGGGAGTGTTGGTAGCGTATTACTGGCAGGATTGATTTTGTTATTAAAGGAAAAGAGGCTACAACGGATTACGCGTTTTTTGACTTATCTGGCTGGAGGTACTTTGTTAGGTTCTGCTTTGCTGGGAATGATTCCAGAAGCACTCGCTGTGTCGAAACCTGAAATCGTACTGAATGTTTTATTGGGAGGACTTGTTTTTTTCTTTGTACTGGAAAAAATTATTTTGTGGCGAGTTTGTAATGATGCTTCCTGCGAAAGAAATTTATCTGCTGCAGCTCCAATGGTTTTATTTGGTGATGCTTTCCACAACGCCATTGATGGAGTGATCATTGCTTCTGCTTTTTTAACTTCCAATAGTTTTGGGTGGGTGGTGACATTGTCGGTTGTTTTTCATGAAGTTCCTCAAGAGTTGGGCGATTTTGGCGTTTTATTGCGAAGTGGAATGAGCCGTTCAAAAGCTTTGTTTTATAATGCCCTTTCAGGCTCAACGGCTTTGGCGTTGGGAATTATAGCTTATTTTTCGTTAAGTTTTGCTAAATCATTGATTCCTTATGCACTGGCTTTTTCAGCAGCCAGCTTTTTATATATTGCCTTAGCCGACTTGATTCCAGAAATGCATCGAAAAACTTCCTTTAAAGAAGGTCTCATTCAGATTACTTTTATCCTAACAGGTATTTTGCTTATTTATCTTTTTGGACGAGATTGAAAATCCATTGATTATCAAAAAAATACTTGAGTTATATAATATGTTTTTCTGCAAAATAAGAGGAACGAACAAAAGGAGCACTTTCTACATATTTAAATCCCTTTTTGAGTCCTATTTCTTTGTATTTTTCAAATTGTTGTGGAGAAATATAAGCTGATACAGGAATATTTTTTTTAGAAGGTTGTAAATATTGACCAATCGTTAAAATAGAGCAACCAATGTTGAGTACATCATCCATCAATTCAAGTACTTCTTCTTCCGTTTCACCCAACCCAACCATAATTCCAGTTTTGGTAATAATTCCTTGCGAAGCCACGTAGTTTAAAACTGCTAAACTGGTTTCATATCGAGCTTTTGAACGAATCAATGGCGTTAATCGACGGACAGTTTCCATATTGTGAGAAATGATGTCTGGCTTTTCCTGAATAATTTTATCCAGCAAATCGTGTTGTCCGTCAAAGTCGGGAATAAGTACTTCGATCGTTGTATGGGGATTTTTTGCTTGAATGGCATGAATAGTTTTTGCCCAGAAGGAAGCACCTTTATCGGGCAAATCGTCTCTATCAACAGAAGTAATCACAGCATGTTTCAGTTTTAAGGAATAAATAGCTTCAGCAATGGCTTGACTTTCTGTTGGATCTGGTGGAAGAGGACGACCTGTTGCGGTATTGCAAAATTTGCAAGAACGTGTACAAATCTCACCCAGTATCATAAAAGTAGCAGTTCCTCTGTTCCAGCATTCACTCAAGTTTGGGCATTTTCCACTTTCGCAAATGGTATGAAGTCGATGTTGCTGGATCGTTTGATGAACAGTTGAAAAATTGGAAGTACTTGTTAGTTTTGTCCTAATCCAATCAGGCTTTTGTAAATTGTTCATAAAATATTCATTTATTTTCTTGCAAATTTTCAAAATAAAGCCATAAATTATCATCTTGAGGAACAGGTGCTGTAATTTGAATTAGCTGGTTGGAAACAGGATGAACAAATTCTATTTTTCTGGCATGAAGACTTATACCACCATTTTTGTCGGAACGGGGATAGCCATATTTTAAGTCTCCTTTGATCGGCGAACCTATTTTTGCCAATTGACAACGGATTTGATGATGCCTTCCGGTTTTAAGATGAACTTCCAGTAAATAATAATAATCAGAATTGGCAAGGATTTTATAAGATAAAATTGCTTTTTTACTGTCATTGACCGGTTCATCATAAGCAAAAGTTCTATTTAATTTTTCATTTCTTACCAGAAAATGTTCTAGTTGTCCTTCCCGGTGTGGTGGCTTTTGTCTGACAATCGCCCAATAAGTTTTTTTGATTTCTTGGTTCTGAAACATAACATTAAGGCGAGATAAAGCTTTGCTTGTTTTTGCAAACAAAACGACGCCACTCACTGGCCTATCCAGCCGATGAGGAACGCCTAAAAAAACCGCTCCCGGCTTATTATATTTTTCCTTCAAATATTTTTTTACTTTTTCGGAAAGTGGCTCGTCACCTGTTTTGTCGCCCTGTACAATATCGGAATTGATTTTGTTTATGGCAATGAGATGATTATCTTCGTATAAAATTTCCATTAGATTTAAATGTTATGTAAATGCCACTTAAATGCTGTTCAAATTACGTTGACGAACTACTTCATAAATCAAAATGCCAGCCGCAACAGAAACATTTAATGATTCGATTTTTCCCAGCATAGGAATTCGTATTTTTTCTTCACATAAAGATAAAAGTTCAGAACGGATACCTTTATCTTCTGCTCCCATCACTAGTGCTATCGGTTCTTTATAGGAAACTTCGGTATAATTTTTATCCGCTTTTTCCGTTGCGGCAACAAGTTTGAGCCCCGAATCCAACAAAAATTTCAAGGTATTTTCCAGATTATTTGCTCTACAAATAGGCATGGAAAACAATGCACCAGCCGAAGTTTTAATGGCATCTGCATTGATGGAAGCACTACCTCTGGCAGGAATGATAATGGCATCAACTTTCCCACCTTCACAAGTTCGAGCAATGGCACCAAAGTTACGAACGTCAGTAATTTCGTCTAGCACAACCACAAAAGGCATTCTTCCTTCTTCGTAAATTTGAGGAATGATGTTTTCAATGGATTGATAAGAAATGGGTGAAATATAAGCAATTACACCTTGATGATTTTTATTGGTAATGGTATTTAATTTTTCTTCCGGTACAAATTGAACGGGAATTTGCAAATCTTTAATAGTCTGAAAAAGTTGTCTTCGGGTTTCGTTACTTATATTTTTCCTCAACAGAATTTTTTCGATTTCCTTCCCAGATTGAATGGCTTCAATAACGGCTCTTACCCCAAAAATCATTTCCTTTTCAGGACGGCGTCTGGTTTTATATTGGTTGATCATAATTTTTGTCAATCTAAATATTTGTCATTAAATGATTTAACTACAAAATTTCATTTTCCAGTTCCTGAATCCTCATTTCTCGTTCAAAGGAAAAAGTTTTGTCCTTTTCATTCAGTAAATGATACAATTCCAGCGATTTTAAATAAAAAATTTTTGCTGTTTCTGTTTGATGATCAGCTTCAAAGGAAGAAGCTGTCTCGTCGGTTAATTTTGTCAGGAGGCTTAAAATGGAAACATTATAATTTTTCTGCCGTATTGTTTCAATGAATTGATCTATTGGCATAATACTCAATTCTTTCAAATTATAGTGCAATAATTCTCTATAAGTATTTTCAGCCATTTTCAGGGCGTCTTCTGGAAAACCTTTTTCACGTAAACCCAACATAGCTGCAATAGCGTAATTCAATTTTTCTAGATATTTCAGTAAATAATCTTCTGTTGGCATCTGATATTTTGATAAATGATTAACCCCGAGGCAAGCCTCGAGGAATTCTTTTGATTAAAATTGAATTTTTTCTCTTGATTGAAGAGCAATTTTTTGCAAAGTTACTCAAATAATTGAATATCTTTTTTATCAGTCAACTCTTAAAAATCAAATTTAAGAACAGATTCCTACTTATAACAGAGGAAATCCAAAAATGCTTTTTGTATTTTTATCTCATAGCAAATTAAAAATTTCTTATAAAAATTTTCTGTGTAATTTTCTGAAAATGAATGATTTATTACAATGATAAAGATATAGTAAAATTTACAAAAAAACCAAAGATGACAATAAGAAAAATTGTAACCTTTGGTTTTTATAATCAATGAATTAAGAATTCTATTGGAGTTCCCAAGCTAAAGCACTTGCTCCTAAAATGGCTGCATCCGATTCTTTAAGAATTGAGAATAGAATTTTAATTTTTCCTTTCCAGATAGGAAGAAGATTTTTTTCCATGTTTTCCCTAATAGGACCTAATATAAATTCACCTGCTTTTGATAAACCTCCAAAAAGAATAATAGCCTCAGGGGCACTGAAAGCAACAAAATCAGCAAATAATTCTCCTAAAATTTTTCCCGTAAAATTAAAAATTTCAATAGCTACTTCGTCGCCTTCTTTCGCCGCATCGTAAACATCTTTTGAAGTAATATCAGCTAAAGGAATATTCCGTAAAATACTTTCTTGATTGGTTGTTTCAAGGATTTCCCTTGCTGTCCGAGCAACTCCGGTAGCTGATGCGTAAGCCTCAAGACAACCATTTTTCCCACATCCACACAAACGACCATTTCTTATGGCAGTTACGTGTCCTAATTCTCCAGCAAAGCCATCGTGACCATAAACTAATTTTCCATCAATGACGATACCACTTCCTACACCTGTACCTAAAGTAATCATAATAAAATCTTTCATGCCGCGAGCTATACCATACGTCATTTCTCCGATTGCAGCAGCATTTGCATCGTTTGTCAAAGCCACTGGTATCCCAAATTTCTCACGAAGAAGTGAGGAAAAAGGAATAATTCCTTTCCATGGTAAATTAGGAGCAAATTCAATGTTACCTGTATAAAAATTTCCATTTGGAGCACCAACTCCAATCCCTCTAATTTTTTCTATGCCACCTTCAGCGACAATTAATTTCATTAATTCATTATAAAGGTCGTCTATATAAAGATTTACGTCACTATGTGCAGTTGTTTTTATAGCACTTTTGCTTAATACATTTCCCCGAACATCTACAATACCGAAAACGGTATTTGTTCCTCCCATGTCAATGCCTATTACATAAGGTTTTTCCATAATTAAATTTTTTATTTTGTTTTTCAAATTTCAACGGGAATATTTTTATTTACATTTTTTGAGCCAATTACGGCATAAAACAGAATATATAGCAATCCAACAAAAATTACCCAATAACTGGTTTGATAAGTAGAAATATCTGCAATCCAATTTTGCAATAATGGTAAAATACCACCTCCAACGACCATCATCATAAATATTCCTGAAGCTGCTGCTGTATATTTTCCAAGCCCTTCCACTGCTAGATTAAAAATACATCCCCACATAACTGAGGTACACAAACCACATAGTACTAAAAACAAAGCAATAAGAGGAACTTGTACCATACCAAATGATGAACCAGTAAATACAGGCATAGAAGTTGTTAAATTTTTAGGTAAGAAAATCGCAAGTAAAACTAAAATAATCCCTCCTGTAGCTACACTTGTCAACATAGTTTTACTGGAAATTTTACCACCAATCAGACTTCCGATGAAACGACCAATAAGCATTAAAAACCAGTATGTTCCAGCAACAAATCCTCCAATAGCTGCTGCTTTTTGTGGATTCAATGCTGCTCCTTTGTCAGAAACATCTGCAAGGAAAAAATTAAGTGTACCTGGAATTCCTACTTCTACTCCAACATAAATAAAAATAGCAATAGCACCTAATACAAAGTGACGAAAATTCCAGGGACTATGTTCATATTTAATTTCAATATTTCTACTTCTATTTTCATCTGGATCTTTAATAGGAATGAATAATAGAATCAGAAAAGTAGCTGCAAAAACACCTAAAGCAATATAAAGGATAGGATTTACACTATTAATAGTAATTTCACCTGATAAAACACGTTCTTTTGTAATGTCACCAATTAAGGCACCTACAAACATAGGTGTTAGTGTAGCAGCCAAAGAATTGAATGTTGCTCCAATTTGGATTAATTGATTCCCTTTGTTGCCACCTCCACCAAGAAGATTTAACATAGGATTAACAACGGTGTTCAACATACATACCGAAAAACCTGCCACAAAGGCACCCAATAAGTAAACAAAGAAATTAGCAGGAAGAGCAAAAAGCTGAGAACCCACTCCAATAATTCCAGATAAATATTGGATTAAGACACCAAAAAATCCTACAGCAATTGCAGCAAGAGCAGTTTTTTTATAACCGATTCTTGTTAACAATTTTCCTGCTGGAATACCCATAAACAGATAAGCCAGAAAGTTCATCATATTTCCTAACATACCCAGGAAATTCGAGCCTTCAAATTGTGGCTGATTTTTCCAAATAACTCCAATAGGAGCTGCAAGATTAGTCACAAATGAAATCATTCCAAAAAGGAAAATCATTGTGATAATTGCTACGAGATTCCCATTTTTTTTCTGTGTAGCCATATTGTTTCGAAATTAATTAAGTTAATAATGTTAAATTTACAGTTTAAATAAAAAGATAGACCAACAAAAGTACCATTTTTTTGTCAAATCTCTTAAAAAGAACATCAAAAAATACATCAGATAAACAATGTTTTACAACATATTTTTTGTTTCAATCACTATTTTTGTTTTGATTTATAATTCGTTTACAAATTCATAAATAGAAATTCGCTCATTTGTTGATATAAATGTCTTCTGGTTTCTTTTCCCAAAATACTATGATTTTTATCAGTATATAGCAACATCTGGAATTTTTTGTTGTTTTCTTCTAAATGTTGGGCATATAATAAAGTATTTTGTGCGTGTACATTATCATCTGCTGTGCCATGAATAATTAATAAATTACCATTCAAATGAGTGGCATGCAATAAGGGAGAGGTCAAATCATATCCCTTGAAGTTTTCTTGTGGTCGTCGCATATATCGTTCTGTATAAGCAGCGTTGTATAATCTCCAATCTGTAACAGGAGCCACAGCAATACCTGTTTTAAATATTTTTTCTGGACTACTCATTGCCATAAGCGTAATGAAACCTCCATAACTCCATCCCCAAATTCCTATTCGTTCATTGTCAATGTAATGTTGAGAACTCAAAAACTTTGCTGTCTCGATTTGATCTTTTGTCTCTAAAATTCCTAATTGTTGATAAGTACATTTGCGAAATTTCACACCTCGAGCTCCAGTTCCTCGTCCATCCACGCAAGCTACTACGTAATTTTGAGTGGCTAAATAATATTCCCAATCTACATTCCATTCATCTAAAACTTCTTGAGCATCAGGACCACTATATTGAACAAGCAGCAAAGGATATTTTTTTGTTGTATCAAAATTGGAAGGTTTTAATATCCAGCCATTTAGTTTTATATTTTCTGAAGTAGTAAAACTGAAAAATTCTTTTTTTGGTAAATTTAGTTTTTCCCATTCTTGGGTTATGGAGTCATTGTTTTGAAAAACACGTATGAAATTTCCTTTATTATTACAAACTGTTAAAGTATTTGCATTTTCAAGAGAAGAAGCATTGTCAACAAAATAAGTAAAATTACTATTAAAAATAGCTTGATGAACTCCTTTTCCATCTGTTAATCTTGTTTTTTTTCCTTTTGTTGTAATAGCATAAACATCCCGTTGAAGCGGCGACGTTTCAGCAGATTGATAATAAAGTGTCTGGGTATTTTCATCAAAACCATAAACATCAGTAACATCCCAATTCCCAGCAGTTAGTTGTTTAATTAAAGTTCCATTTATTTGATATTGATAAACGTGACGATAACCATCTTTTTCACTAACACCAATAAAATATTGATTGTCAGAAGAAAATTGAAAAAAATCAAAATTTCTATAATCAATATAATTATCGTCTTTTTCCTGAAGAATTAATTTTGATAAAGTAGATTTAGGATTGGCTAAAAACATTTTCATTTCATTTTGATTTCGATTTAAGGTAAAAATAGCCAATTGATCCACGGAGGAAGTCCATTTAATTCGTGGTATATAAAAGTTTTTTTCTAAAGTATTTAATTCGATTGTTCTTATTGATTTTTGTCTTTCATCAAAAATACAAACACTGACTTTTGAGATATTTTGACCCGCTTTGGGGTATTTATAAGTTACGGTTGTTGGATAAAGCGACAGCCCATCTATCATTTTAGTAGAGTCGGCATAAAGTTGGTAAGAAAATTCAGGAACTTCGGTTTCATCAAACTTTATAAATGCCAACAATTTGCTATCCGGGCTCCATTCAAAACACCGAACAACACCAAATTCTTCTTCATAAAGCCAATCGGGGACACCATTAATGATTTTGTTTTTTTCGCCATCTTTGGTAATAGCTGATTCAGTATTAAAATCTAATTTTTTTAAATATAGATTATTGTTTCTTGCAAAAGCAACATAGCGGCTATCAGGCGAGAACAAAGGAGATTCCTGCGGTCCATATTCAGAAAGTGGCTGGATTTCATTCCTTTTTATATCGTAAAGGTAATAATCAGCAATAAATGTTCTTCGATAGCGTTTTTTTACATTGGTACGTACTAATAATTTAGCTTCATTTGGACTAAATTCATATCCTTCAATTTCCTTAAAAGGAGCGTTTTGTAATCGTGAAACACTAAAAAGTGTATCGATTACAGCACCAGTTTTATAATTGAATTTGACGATGGCTTTTTTATTAACCATTAAGGTGTAATTTTCTCCATCTTTCATAGAATACGGTACTACTAAATCCTTTACTTTGAATTTGCCATCTACAATATCATAAAGTAGATTGGCAAATGAAATTTGTACACTGAATAATAAAATTAAACTAAAAAAAATACGTTTCATTTTCAATTTATTTTTTAACTTTGAATAATAGCTACTTTACTTTTGTTCAATTTTGTTGAACATAAAAAATATTAAATTTGATATCAATTGTACAAAAATAAAGCAATTTGTTGATTATTGAAATTTCGTTTTGTTTTTTTACCACATAAAGTAACGAAACAATAGTGATTTTTTATATGAAAATTAATTTGTAAACAAAACATTATCAGAAAGAATGGGGAAAAAATTATTTGAAAATAATTCTTCGACAAAAGCAGTCGGGATATGTTTAAGTGGTGGTGGAGCGTTGGGATTTGCTCACATTGGAGTATTGCAATCGCTAGAAGAACATGGAATTTATCCATTGCAAGTGGCAGGTTCAAGTATGGGAGCTGTGGTAGGTGTCCTGTATGCAGCAGGCATTTCGCCACTTAAAATGTTACAAATTATAAAAGAAGATAAACTTTATAGAATAACTAAATTAATGAATATTCGTCTCACTTCTATTAATTCAGGATTGTCAACGCATGATACATTACGGGAAATCATTCGGGAATTAATTCCTCATAACAGTTTTGATAAATTACCAAAAAAAATGAATGTTTGTGTATCTAATTTGAATACTGCTGATTGGGAAATTGTCAATACAGGTGAAAATCTTGATAAATGGGTAGCAGCCTCAGCAAGTATTCCAGGCATTTATGAAGCAATGCAAATGAACAAATGTTTTTATGTAGATGGAGGTTTATTGAATAATTTTCCAGCTCAAGCTCTTGAACACAGTTGTCAAAAAATTATCGGAGTAGATGTTATTCCACATTTTGAAACACTTCAATTGAAAAAACCTACCGATACTTTTTCATGGTCTGTAAGAATTATGGAACATAAAAATTCGTTACCAGGAAGAAAACTTTGTCATTTTTTGATTGAACCGATGGCAATTAAAAAATATCATGGATTTAGTTTTGATGCCTACCAAAAAATTTATGAAGAAGGTTATAAATCAACCAATAATTACATTGAAAAAAATCCTGAAATATTGAATTTGAAAGATTAAACTTTTATTCATCCAGAAAATAAGCTCATGCTTGACCGCAATCATATATATTTTATAGATTTTTAAGAAAAACAATTAAGTTCTTTACCTATTTTTAATCAGATTCATAAACTCTTCTCTTGTCCTGGCTTCCTGGAACACACCCGTAAAATCTGAAGTGGTGGTAATGGAATTAAGTTTTTGTACTCCTCTCATTTGCATACACAAATGCTGTGCTTCAATAATGACCATTACACCCATTGGTTCAAGTGTGTTTTGAATGCATTGTTTAATTTGGGTAGTCATTCGTTCCTGAACCTGTAAACGACGGGCATAAATTTCGACTACACGAGCTATTTTACTCAAACCCGTTATTTTTTTATTAGGAATATATGCTACGTGAGCTCTTCCAAAAAATGGCAACAAATGATGTTCACATAATGAATAGAAATCAATGTCTTTTACAATTACCATTTGACGGTAATTTTCAGTAAACATTGCCTCACGGATTATTTCTTCTGGATCTTCTTCATAACCTTGCAAAAAAAATTGCATAGCTCGGGCAACTCTTTCAGGAGTTTGTACTAATCCAGGCCGTTCAGGATTCTCTCCTAAAAGACTGATAATATTTTTATAATGTTGAGCAATTTCGTTGGTTTTCTTTTCATCAAAAATTTTACCACCATTTAACTCACTATCCATCTAAATTTATTTGAAAAATTACTTATTAATTTGATCTCTAACTACATAAGTCTGATTTCGCAATCGAGGAAAAACCTCAATTAATTCATTTTTAAAAGCCTGAGCTTCCTCCATGGAGGCAAAATCACCCACACGCACTTTCCAGAAAGGCGAAGAATAAGTAACATAAACACCATACTCCGGGAAAGTTTCATTAATTAACCTTTCAATATTAAAAGCTTCATTTTTAGCTGTTCGAGGCTCATTACTTGAAAAAACCTGAACACGGTAACCATTGACAACAGTAGTTTTAGCAGGAATAGTAGGAATTCTCTTTTCTGTTAAAAGAGTTTCGATACGTTTGTCTTGATGAAAAACAACAGTTCCTTCCGTACTGTCGTTTTTTGAA
>Ga0209204_1001474_pt1 | contig 21927 bp, 23 predicted proteins | sample AD_JPNMR2_MetaG_FD_184425 | JGI IMG/M metagenome (GOLD analysis project Ga0209204, IMG submission 184425) | Active sludge microbial communities of municipal wastewater-treating anaerobic digesters from Japan - AD_JPNMR2_MetaG (SPAdes) (version 2) | ecosystem: Engineered > Bioreactor > Anaerobic...
GTGCAGTCACGATGTTCAGAGAGAATACAATTTATTTTTCCAAATAAAATTATAAAGATTTGAAATTTTCAATATCGAATATGGAGAATTGGATGAGCTGTTTTTGGAAATTATTCCCCAGCCTCAAATATTTAATTTTTCATGTTAATATATCTTAGGATCCCAGCATAAAAATTATTTCTGAAGATAATGTAGTTGAAATTCTGCATGATTAGAACCATTCACCTGCTACTAAGCGCTTAGACCCGATAAGCTGGAGTGCAATTGAGTCTACTATCGGAAAGACCAAGAAATAAAAAAATTGTATCTAATATTTTTTATAGATTTCATTAAAATATTTAATTAAATCATCAATTTGATCTGATTCAGTAATTACTATTTCTGTTGGCAAGTGATTCGTATAATGCCCAATCGAACTAACATCTCTAAATGGAATATTGAAATTTCCTGATTTTATTTCATTAATATTTGCTCTTGAATAATAAACCAAGCTGTTTTTTCTAACTACACATGAAAATATCATATTATTATTCTTGAAGAAACCTATATAATGTTTCATTGGAGATATTTTTATATTCTTTGTTTTTACATGTTCTAAAAATAAATTGAATATTGAAAGTATTTTTTCAGGTTTATTTTCAAAGTGATAATCTAAAGTATATTCAAATTCAGTTCTTTCTTTTGAAGTCTGCATTTCATCTTCTGTTATCTCACTATCGCTGAATAATATTACTTCTTCTCTATTTTTAATGAATAAAGAAACTTCAATTTTTCTAATCTTTACATTAATCGCTTTTTCTATTTGCAATAACCCTATACTCAATTCAGGAGTAATCCTATCAATTACTAACAAAATCTGTAAATCTTCCATCGAATCATCTAATAACTTATGAACTTCTTTCCCAGTATCTTTTTGTATTTTATTAAAAATTTTTTTATTGTTTTTGATTTCCTCATATAGGAAGTTTCTAACTACGTTTAACTCATCAATTGATGCACTTTGTATAAATGAGATGAAATTACCTAATTGGGGCAATATATGTTTATTAATATCATGTTTTTCTAATTCTATTTCAGTTATATAAAGCGAAGGTGTTGTTGGATTTTCCCAAACAAGAAGAAAACCATCGCTAATTGAATGTTTAAAATTCTTAAAATTTTTACTTTTAACCTGTTTTTCAATTTTAATAAATAATGATTTATCAGATATAATGTTTTGAAAATTTTTTGAAAATAAATTTGTTAGTTCTTCTTCTTGAGAATATTCCTGTTTTAAATATTTTTCGTTGTTTTTTATTATTATGTGCTTCATAATCTGGTAATCCTTCACAGATTGTGTAAAAGATGCTTTTATAAAAGTATTATACTGTAACCATATAATATAATTCCAAAACTAAACTATATTATTTTAACAGAGGATAACAACGATACAGACAAAGAGAACATACTATGAAGGGTATTGCAAGCACAAATTTTTACTTAATTGATTTGAACATGCAGCTTCTAGTTTGAAGTGCAATTAATGTAGTTTAAAAAAAATGACTTTACCTTAATGGATTTATGAGAACCTAACTAAAAGAAGAAGACCTTAAGCTATGGGCTAAAACATTAAAATTAAATGTAAGATTGTGGACAATAAAGAAATATGTTGATTTAGAAGACCAAAATAATATTTTATATGAATTCCCTGAAGAAAATAAACCAGATATTGATACAAAAGAAGAAAGTATTAAACAAGAAAATCAAAATCATAAATATATATACGATGTAACATTGCTAGACCTAATACAAAGTAACTTACTTGAAAATGAAGAAGAAATAGAAATGCAATATGCTCCCATGGTAGGAAATAAAAAAGCAAGTAAAGAAGATAAAAAAATATACAAAGGTATTATAAATAACGATGGAAAAATAATTGTAAACAACAAAATTTTCGATAGTCCAAACCATGCAGCACTATATTGTATTAATGATGCAGGAAGCCCTAGAAAAACTGTTAATGGCTGGACATCATGGAAAACAAAAAATGGTAAAACTTTACATCAACTGAGAATGGAATATCTCCAGATGGTAAATAAAAATTAACACTCTTTCCGGATTATTAAGAAACCCCAACCATCGAAAATTGATGTAATTTTTTTAACATTGAACTGTTGAATTACCAGCAACCTGAAATATTCAACATCTTTATATCTGTAGTCTATTCGCTGTATAACCCTGATTTTAGTATTTATGCCTTCGGCAAAGCTATTTCGATAATTACCACGCAATGAATTTCTGATATTAGGCAATCCAGGGATTCATACTCACTACTGTGATAAAATCTCTCCAACTTTTATCTTTTCTTTTAAGAAGAGCGCACTATTCACTACTTTTTGCCCTTTAATGACATCTAAAACCTTCTTTTTATCAGGTGATCAGATAATTGTTGCATACCGATGTCCTTTCTTTCGAGATATCTCATCTATATTGATCCGCCATGGTCGTATCTTTTCTTGTTGCGACAATTCCTCTTCTATTCCTTCTTTGTCTAAACGATGCACTGTGTGTTTTGAAATCCCAAATATTCTGGAAACATCAATGCAAATCATCCGTTTGTAAAATACATATAACCATTTCCTATAGCGCACGGTGAACTGTTTATACTGATTCAGCCATTCAAAACGCTCTGTGTCATCATAATTGCTTTGATGGGATTACGGATTGCAGTGGTCTATTTTTTAATTGTGTTTATAGGAGCAGTTGTTTCCGGGCTTATTCTTGAAAAATCTGGAGCAGCTAAGCTTGTGAAAAGAGTTCGAATTAAAGGGGGAATTAATACCGGTAATAATAACATCCCTGCAAAATTCATCATGAAACTTAAAGCTTCATTTATGTTAGCCTGGCAGGATTTCAAAGGGGTATTGATTTACCTCTTTATTGGTGTTGGCATTGGAGCAGCCATTTATGGTTATATGCCGCAGACTTTAGTTTTACGTTATGCAGGACATGATAACATTTTTGCCATTCCAATTGCGGCAATTATAGGCATACCTCTATATATCAGGGCTGAAACTGCAATCCCCATAGGTATAGCCCTTATGCAGAAAGGGATGACCGTTAGTGCGGTTTTTGCACTTATTATAGGAGGTTCCGGAATGGCTATCCCAGAAATGAGCATGCTTGCAGCAATATTTAAAAAAAGACTGGTAACAGCAATTGTAATGGTAATTTTTTTTACTGCTGTTATTGGCGGTTATATCTTTAATTTAATATTCTGAAAAAAAATTATAACAATTAATAAATTTAGGAGGGTATATCATGATAAAGGAAAATGGAAAAAAACCATTATTAAAAAAACTAATCACTATTAGCAAAAACCCAAAAAGTTCCTGCTGTTCAATTGAACTTGAAGAAATACCTGAAGCAAACAATGAAGAAAAAGAAGCAGAGAAAAAAGTTACAAAAAATTAGTGTTGCTACTGGTTTTCTACTTAACCGGTATAAACCCTGCTTCTTTAACTATTGCCTGTCCTTCATCTGACAGCATAAAGTCTATAAATGCTTGAGCAGCAGGTTTTATCTTTACTTCATTGACATACATATAGAGTTTACGTGCAATGGGATATATGCCACTTTTACCATTTTCTATTATTGGTTCCACATTATTCACATACAGCGGCTTAACCCTGTCATTAAGATATCCATACCCCACATATCCAATGGCTTTTGGATTTTGCGATACTGTCTGTAAAATTGCCCCATTTGAAGCCTGCAGCAGTGCATCTTTGCGCACCTCAACATGTTTCATTACTTTGGATTCCCACACCTCAAATGTTCCTGAGCTTGAATCGCGTGATATAACCACAATGGTTTCATCTTTACCACCAACATCTTTCCAGTTTTTCACCGAACCTTCGTAAATTGCCTTAAGCTGATGTAAGGTAAGGTTTGAAACAGGATTTGAAGGATGAACAATAGGCACAATCATATCAAATGCTATGGCAACTTCTTTGATGATTTCACCTTTGCGTTTTGCAAGCGCCAGCTCTTCTGTATGCATTTCACGCGAAGAATTTGCAATATCGCAGCTTCCATCAATCAGCGACTTTATACCATCACCGGATCCAGTACCTGAAAGGCTTATGACAATTTTATTTTTTTCATAGAATGCTTCAGCAGCCTTCTGAGTAATGGGTAACACCGTCGTTGAACCTTTAACCACTACTTTTTCCCTGGCTTCTTTTGAACACGATACAATAAGTGCTGCTATGCCAATAAATAGTATAAATAGTACTGTGTAGCGTTTAATTTTCATCTTCAAACCTCCATTAAAAATATAATTTAATGTTACCTCATCATTCCCAATATATTCAACACTTTTTTACAAAAAAACGCCACATCGCTGTAGCGTTTTTTAATAAGTGTTTAATGTTCACATCAATCAGTTAAGGGGATAAAACCTGCTGCTTTTACAATCTGTTGTCCTTCTTTTGAAAGGATAAAATCTATGAATGCTTGCGCTTCAGGTTTTATTTTGACTTCATTGACATACATGTACAACTTACGTGCTATTGGGTACGCACCCGATTTTCCGTTAGGGATAGTTGGCTCAACTCCATTTACAGTAAGTGCTTTTACTCTGTCATCTAAGTATCCGTATCCAACATATCCAATTGAACGCTTATTCTTTGATACTACGGATACAATTGCTCCATTGGAAGCCTGCAATAACGCATCCTTGCGCACTTCAGATTTCTTCATAACCTTTGATTCCCACACTTCAAACGTTCCTGAACTTGAATCACGGGATATTACAACTATCCTTTCATTGTTGCCACCCACTTGACTCCAGTTGGTTATAGCACCCTCATAGATGGCTTTAAGCTGAGCCATTGACAAATTTTTTACAGGGTTTGAAGGATGCACGATTGGAACTATCATATCGTATGCTATAGCAACTTCTTTAATCTTTTCACCTTTTGATTTTGCCATATCCCACTCTTCCTTCTTCATTTCACGTGAAGAATTTGCAATATCGCAGCTTCCATCTATAAGCGACTTTATACCATCACCAGAACCTGTACCTGAAAGACTTATTACAACATTTGTTTTTTCATAAAAAGCTTCCAGTGCCTTCTGAGCAATGGGCAAAACGGTAGTTGATCCTTTGATGACTACCTTTGATCCTTTTGTTTGTGAAAAACCAATTGATAATGAGCTTACTATCGCTACTATCATGAAAATTAAAAAACTCTTGACCTTCATTATGTCCTCCTGTTATATTTTAGTAAGGTAATGTAAAACGCAATTATGCAATTTCACACTATTTTAAGTACACTGGTATTATGAAATTTTTATAAAGATTAGATTAATTTTCTATTTGATTTGACCTGAATTGATCTTTTCATCATATACAACAATAAGTCCAGGCGGCAAAAAGCACTGCTATAGTACTAAAACTTTACATTTTCTTTACATTATTATTATAAATCCTTAACATTCCAGTGGTTTGATACTTTTGATAATTAAAAGTAATGATACATACAACGTACTAGTTAAAGAAATAACGGTGATATATGTCCGAAAGCACAGTAAAAGTTAAAGCCCAGAATCTTTCTTTTTTTTACGGGGATAATCAGGCATTGTTTGATATTAATCTATCAGTACAGGCAAACACAGTTATGGCACTGATTGGTCCTTCTGGATGTGGTAAATCAACATTTCTACGCTGCATCAACAGGATGAACGATATCATACCCTATACAAGAATTGAAGGCGAACTAACCATAGATGGAGAATCCATATACCATACAAAATACGATGTCACACAACTGCGTCGCCGCGTTGGCATGGTTTTCCAGAAATCAAATCCATTCCCAAAATCAATTTTTGACAACATAGCGTATGGTCTAAAAATAAATGGTATAAAAGATAGATATACCATTGAGCGTATTGTGGAAGACTCTTTGAAACGCACGGCACTGTGGGATGAAGTAAAGGACAGGCTGCATACGTCGGCCATGAGCCTGTCAGGTGGACAGCAGCAGCGCCTGTGCATTGCACGAACAATTGCAGTGCAGCCTGAGATTATTCTGATGGATGAGCCAGCTTCGGCACTTGACCCAATATCCACTCAAAAGATTGAAGAGCTTATTCAGGACTTAAAAAAACAATATACCATAATTATCGTTACCCACAACATGCAGCAGGCAGCACGCGTGAGCGACTATACCGCATTCTTTTATATGGGAAAACTTATTGAAGTAAATAAAACCGAAATTATATTTACAAAACCTGAAAAGCAAATGACTGAAAATTATATAACAGGAAAATTTGGATAATCATTGAAAGGAGATACCAATGGCCACTCACCTGGAACAGGAACTCAATGACTTACTGCGCAAAATACTGGAAATGGCTGATATTGCCATTGAAGCAGTTACTGATGCAGTGCAGTCACTTAAAACTATAGATGTAAAGTTGGCTGAAAAAGTGATACAAAAAGACTCAGCCCTTGATAAATTGGAGATAGTTATTGATGAAGAATGTGGCAGGATTTTAGTAACCAAACAACCAGCAGCAGGCGACCTCAGGTTAATTTTAGCAATCCTGAAATCCAACACTGATTTAGAGCGCATTGGCGATCTGGCAACTAATATTGCTAAAGAAACAATTCGGCTTGAGGGCAAGTCGCTTTTAAAGCCACTTATTGATATTCCCCGTATGACGGAAATATGTATTAAAATGATTAAACTGGCATTTCAGGCAATCACCGAGAAAAACATTGAATATGCACGCCAGTGTATTGCCATGGACAAAGATGTTGATGAACTCAATATGCAGATAAACCGCGAGCTTTTCAGCTTTATGGTAGAAAATCCAGCAACCATTTCACCTGCATTTGGCCTTATCATGGTAGCAAAAGCATTGGAACGCATTGGCGATCATGCAACCAACATCGCTGAACGAGCAATATACTATATAGAAGGCGAAGACATTCGTCATCAGGAGTAATTCATGCCAAAAATATATGTAGTTGATGATGAAAAGGACATCCGCGAAATCCTTAAAGTCAACCTCCAGAAAAACGGCTATGACGTTTATACATTTGCTTCAGCTGAAGAGGTCCTAAAACAATTAGCTATCGCCAAACCTGATCTGTTGATACTTGATATCATGATGAGCGGCATGGATGGATTGGATTTATGCAAGCACATCAGGGCTTCAAATACGTTAAACGATATACCCATATTATTCCTTTCTGCAAAATCAGCAGAACTTGATAAAGTGTTGGGACTTGAACTGGGGGCTGATGATTACATAACCAAGCCTTTCAGCATCCATGAACTCATTGCCCGTGTTAAAGCAATACTGCGGCGTGTCCAGGGAAAGGAAGAAACACCAAAAGACGTTTTAACCTACAAAGGCATTGTACTGCATCCAGAAAAATTTTCAGTAACTATCGACAAAAACCCCATTGACCTTACAAAAACTGAATTTCTTATCCTTAAACTTTTTATGCAATACCCTGGCAAGATTTTTACCCGTGACAACATCATCGACAGCATTCGCGGCGATAATGTATATGTCATTGACAGGACCGTTGACGTGCACATTATGAATCTCAGAAAAAAATTAGGACACTACAAGGATGCAATTAAAACCTATTCTGGCGTTGGGTACGGATTAAAAGGGTAAGTTAATGTTTAAAAATCTTAAAACAAAATTAATTGTTGTATACTCTGTAGCACTGATATGTTTTATTTCTTTTCTTCTTGTTTACAGTAGTCGCCATATACACAAAGAATTTACTCTATTCTTAAAAACTGAATTGCAGCAAAGTATTGATTATATAAATACCTATTGCCTGTCATTTCACAAACCCATTAACAAACAATTTTTTACTTATGAGATAGTAACTGCTCTAAAAAATCTATCCCATAAAAGTTCCCTGCGCATAACCATTATTCAGAATGATGGCACTGTACTGTTTGACACCGACGCCAACCCTGAAATAATGGAAAACCATCTGTATCGCCCAGAGATTCTGGAAGCAAGAAAGAATGGTACAGGTATGGCAACGCGATTCAGCAATACAATCGGTGCTGACATGCTATACGTTGCTTCATATTATAGCAACTACTATATCCGCACTGCAAAATCAATGTCCACTATTAATATGCTCATTGAGTCAATAACCAGAAATATTGTTATAGCTGGAATTATCGTCCTTATTATAAGCATTACCGTCACAGCAATATTTGCCACTGCTTTCACACGACCTATAAAAGAATCACTGCGCTTCATTGATGCATTTTTTAACGGAAACTTGCATGCGCGCATTCTCAACTACAAAGATGATGAAATGGGCTACTTACAGAAAGCAATGAACCAGTTAGCGGACAATATCCAGCAGCGCATTATGGAACTTACCAATGAAAAAAACAAACTCTTCATGATTATTGAAAGTATCCATGACCCCATAGCGCTCATTGATGAAGACAAAAAAATTGTTATTTATAACAGGGCATTTGCAAACTGTTTTGAGTATCCTGAACGTTTAACTGGCAAATACTATTTTACTGTTATCCGCCACAGTGAGCTTAATGCAAAGATATATGTTGCATTTTCTCAAAAGCAAAAAATATCTTTTGAAGAAACCATTGGTGCTAAAAATTTTCATATATTTATATATCCGTTTGCAGAACCTGCCACAGGCATCCTGTTACTTATGCACGATGTTACTGAACAAAAGCGCATACAGCAACTGAAATCAGATCTGGTTGGGAATTTATCGCATGAATTAAAAACGCCAATCAGTATCATCCGCGGATACCTGGAAACCATTAAAGACAACATATGCGATCAAAAAACAGCAGAGCAATTCATTGAAAATGCACTTATAAACGTTGAACGCCAGAATGCAATCATCAACGATATGCTAAAACTCAATCAATTAGAAACTTCATCGTTTATTACCAGTGAATCTATTGACCTTAAAAAAATCATTTCACAGTGTGTAGAACTGCTAACACCAAAAATACAAAAGAAGAATCTGGCGATAGTTATGGATATACAATCTCTGCCACAAACCATTACTGGCAATGCATTCTTAGCCGAGGAGATTTTTTTCAACTTAATAGACAATGCCATTAACTATAACAGTCCAGATGGGTCGATAACTATCTCTGCAAATAAAGAATCAACATCGCTTTCAATAAGTATAGCAGACACCGGCATTGGCATTCCACCTGATGAAATACCAAGGATTTTTGAACGCTTTTACCGGGTTGACAAAAGCCGCTCCCGCGAGACCGGCGGTACTGGTTTGGGCCTATCCATTGTAAAACATGCAGCGCTTATTTTGGGATGGACAGTGGACGTAACATCGTCATCCAGTGGTTCTACATTCAGGATTATTATTCCATCAGTATAATAATCAGGGGCGCTTTTTAACTTCTACTAATTTTCCATTGACATATTTATGAAGCACACTGGAAATCATTGTTTGGTAAGGTATCCCTTCCTCCATGGCAATTTTTTGCAAAGACTCAAGATCATTTTGTGAAATGCGTATATTAATTCGCTTATCTTTTTTTATTGCAGCTTTTGCATAGCTTAAATGATTCTTTTTTTCTTTTTTAATTTCACTAACTTCTTGCCATTGGCCTTCTTCAAATGATTTGAGAATATCCCGTTCATATTTTTTCAATTTTTTAGTCATTTCTTACCTCCTCCTAAATAAAGTTTTGTTGCCTTTCTGCTGGGAATAATAGTTTTAAGAAAAATTTCTTTTTCATTTTCAACAAAAGGGACTAAATAAACATATCTATTAAACTCAATGACGTACATTTTTTGACCAGGATATTTGTCAGGATTTTTGTGTTCAACGATTGACAATAATTTATCATTTAGTATACAACTTATGATATCTTCAAAACAAATACCTCGCTCATTTTTAAGAAGTTTATTCTTTTCCTCATTCCATTTAAAAGCTTTCATTTAATAGTAAATATATGCCAATGTGTGCCTTATGTCAACATATATTTACAAAATAATGATTGGGCATGCATAGTATCCCTTTTTTCTGTTTCAGGTTTATAATGCTATTGTTATTGTTTAAATTTCTTCCTGTATTTATACCGCAAAACCATGCCGGTGAAATTCAAGCCCAGTACCAGTGCAATAAGCACAATGGCCGTACCATATTGTATATGGCGCGTTGCCTCAATATGGGTGCCGGCTGTTGCCAGCACATAGATGTGATATGGCAGTGCCATAACCTCGCTGAAGAGTGAATCGGGTATATGCGGGGTATAGAATGTTGCGCAGGTGAACATTATTGGAGCTGTTTCCCCTGCCGCTCTACCCAGTGACAGCATGATACCGGTCAATATGCCCGGCAATGCAGTAGGCAGGACTATCTTATAAATAGTTTGCCATTTGGTTGCCCCTAACGAAAGCGATGCCTCGCGGTATGATGTGGGAACAGTGAGCAGTGCTTCTTCAGTTGAGCGTATGACCAGTGGCAAATTTAAGATCCCCAGTGTCAGTGAGCCAGCAATGATAGATGAACCAAAATCTAAGAAAATTACAAATACACTCAATCCAAAAAGCCCAAACACAACTGACGGAACACCAGCCAGATTATTAATACCAAGACGAATAAATTGCAGCACTTTACTATTTTCCACATACTCCGTTAAATAGATTGCAGTCATAACGCCAATAGGCACTGATATAACCGAAGAACCAATCATAAGATACAATGTGCCCAGAAGTGCCGGGAATATCCCCCCCTCACGCATTTCGTTTTTGGGAAATGCTATTAAAAATTCCCAGCTCAATGCACGGTAACCCTGCACAAATATATATCCCAACACAAACAATAAAAATACTAGTATGGTATATGACAGGGCACTGATGATTATAAAAGAGGTTTTTTCAATTGCTTTTGCCTTTGCCTGTAAGGATGCCATAGTTCCCTTTTTAATGATACTTGAATTTATATTTCATTGAAAGATAGTTAGCAATAACATTAAAAAGCATGGTCAGTATAAATAAAATGATGCCTATTGCAAAGAGGGCAAAATAATGGTCGCTGCGATATGATGCTTCAGCCATCTCGGCTGCTATATTGGCAGTTAACGGCCGCACAGGGTCAAAGAGCGAGGTGGGAAACGTAGTTGCACCACCAGCAACCATCAGCACCACCATGGTTTCGCCAAGGACACGTGCAATCCCCAAAATGATAGCCGTCCATATACCGGAAAGCGCTGCCGGCATGGTTATGTGGACAATCGTTTGCCAGCGGTTTGCTCCCAGCGCGTACGATGCTTCTTTTAGCGATACCGGTACCGATGACAATGCATCTTCGGATATGCTGGCAATAGTTGGTATTGCCATAAAAGCCAGCATGATTGATGCATTAAAAAGATTGAGACCAGTATCTATATCAAAGTGGTCCTGTAAAAATGGTGCAACAACCACCATACCAAAAAAGCCAATGATAACCGAAGGAATGGATGCAATAAGTTCAATTGCCGGCTTAACAATTTCACGAACAAACGATGGAGCTAATTCTGACAGATAAATTGCAATACCCAAACTGAATGGGACAGCAACAATTGCTCCAATAAATGTAACGGATAAAGACGCTACAATAAGTGGCAATGTTCCAAATTTTGGCGGTTCCGATGTTGGATACCAGCTTGTCCCAAAAAGAAAGTCCTTTATACTGACTACCTTGAAAATTGGTAAACCTTCTTTAAAGAGAAAAATCATGATTAAAAATAAAAATGAAACTGAAAGAAAGCCAACAACAGCAAAAATATATTTTACCATCCTGTCGCTAACATTGTGAATATTAAGGGCAGATTGTAATGTTTTTTTTAACATAGTTTATTATACTACTATTAACAATATTTTATGGTTACTCATTATAAAAAAGTACTATACACCTAACAACTAGGCTTGAACGTGTGTATTCCTATAATCATACAAATACTTATATTTAAGTAGCCCATAATTATAAAGAAATTATAAAGGATGTGTAAAGATAATGTAAAATAAAAAAAGTAATGATGCGTATGATATTATGTACACTATTACCTGATTAATTGCCAGCTTTTATTTTCCATAACTGCGACAATATCACTTTCCTTGACAATAAAATTATCTCCATCAAGAGCATGTGCTAAAGCTCCTGCTGCCAGGGCAAAATCCACACAGTAATCCAGGGAATTACCTTTAATAAAAGAATAGATAAAAGCTGCAGCCATTGCATCACCTGAACCTACACGGTCAACGACATGATTCAATTTTCTAACTTTAAATTCTGTAGCAGATTGCCGTGTTGACGCCAAAGCGCCTATTTCAGTTTCAGATGCGTTAGTTGTATATCTATGTGTTATCAGTAAAAGCTTTACATTTGGGTACTTTTTGAAAAGATAGTCCATCATATCGTTATAGGTTGTGATATTCTCCTTCAATAGAAGTTTTTTAATATGTTCTTCATTCCCAATTAACACATCTATTGTTTTGACAAACTCCTGTATTACCGCTTTAGCATGGCTTATATCCTTCCATAATGTTGAACGATAGTTAACATCAAATGATATAATCCCATTACTTCGTTTTACAGCATCACACGCTTTTACTGTTTCTTCAGATAGTATGTGCGATAGTGAAAGCGTTATTCCTGTAGTATGGAACCATCCGCAATCATGCAACACATGCTCCCAGTTGATAGAATCTTTTTGCAATGACGCGAAAGCACTGTGCACTCTATCATATATTAATCGTGGTGGCCGTAAACCAACACCTTTTTCATAAAAATACAGGCCCAATCGTGAATCGTTTTTATACATTACACAATCCGTATTGACGCCAAAACTTCTGAAATAGCGTACTGCTGCTTTTCCTAATTCATTCTCAGGCAACACCGTCAATAATTGTGTCTTTATTCCCAATTGCGATAGTAACACTGCGCAGTTAGCTTCAGCACCACCAAAATATGAATGAAACATATCTGTATGCAATAATTGCTGAGTATCAGGTGGTGATAATCGTAAAAGCACCTCACCCCAGCCGGTAAAATATTTTGAGCTATCGAATAAAATGGTATTATCCATTGTTTACATTGAAAAATTAACTTTCATTATCACAGCCCAGATAAATAGTCCAATAAAAAATGTAAAAAAAAGTGCTGATGCTATTGCAGTTATGGTTAATGTTTTCCCAGGCCTGTATATATACGGCAAATCCTTATGGCAAATATATATGCCTAAACCAATAACAAGTGGAAGAAAAACTGTATCTATAATTGCAGAAACCTGCAATAAGATAACAGGCGCAGGGAAAACCACCGCAAACAGTGCTGTAAACACAACGTAAATAAAGACAAACAATCGATAATAACGTAACTTCACATCGTCATCCTTCTTGCGCTGGTACCACACTGAATTGGAAGCTACGCGGCATAATCCATCGATATTTGCAAGCAACGTGCTGAACAGTGTTCCAAATATCCCAACAAGGAAAATTATTTCACCTATTTTGCCAAAGCTCTCCCCTGCAATGTGTGATATCTGCAAACCCAATTGCTCTCCTTTAGGAACTATTCCTTTTGGATATAATATGACCGCTCCAGCAATTAGAAATAATACTGTTAAAAGCGCAGTAATGACAGTATTTACGGATAAATCTATCTGATTAATTTTTATCCATTTTTTAATCCTGCTTTTATCTTCATCGGTTTCTATTGATCTATCAGCCTTTCCTCTTTTACTACCCTCGATCCACAACGAATACCACACAACTCCAATAGCACCAGCACCTGTCCACCCTAAAAGTGGAACCAGTTCGCGCAATGTATGGAATGGAGCCCGTGGTATAAGTCCATCTGCCATCGCTACAGGATCTGGTGCCGTTTCTATCAATGCATACACCAGAAACACTATCATAATAAAAACAAGCGCCCGGGATATTTTTTCTAAAGTTATGTAGCTTCCTACATAGAGTATTATTCCAACAGTTACTATCGAACACACCGTTGCCATTTCCATGGAAATTGCTGGCACCAGTCCATATATGCAGCTTCCAACTGATAATGCTATTCCTGCCATCCCCGAAACACTTGCAATAAATACTATCCAGAAAAGAGTAATAACCCACCCCGTTTTCAGTTTGAATAGTTTGCAATCTATCTCAACCTGTGCAAAAGCAATTAAGACATTTTCACCGGTTGCGATGGTGTAACGTCCAACAAGCTCAAAGATTGCATATTTCATCAAAAGAGAAACAATTGGTGCCCACAGCAGTAAATATCCAAACAGTGCACCAGAACGAGTGGCAAACACAAGCTCTGACACCCCAATGGCACTTGCCGACCATACCAGACCAGGCCCAAGGACTTTCAACAGGTTAAACCCTTTTGGTGGCTGTGGTATCATACCTCCCCCCTTTTTTTTTAGTATATTTAAAGTGGTATCAATGTTTTAACTCCATTTAGAAGTATAATTTTTTTTGCCCGTATACTCCAGTTTTCTAAATCCTGTTTTGTTAGATATTTCCCCTTAATCTGATAGTGAATGGGTATAACAATCTGCGGCTTAACCTCATCAACAAAACGAGTAGCAGCTTCCATATCCATGCCATCTTTGCCTACAATAGGATAGGTGGAGCAGGCAACCTGTATCATGGCGATAGTTACTGAGTAAGGGGTCAGAGCCTTTTGTAAAAGCTCATGGTACCGCGTATCACCCGAAAAATATATGGTAACTGAACCCTTTTGTATAATAAATCCTATGGCATCCTTTGCAAAAGGATGAAATGCAGGCACTGCTGTTACCATGATACCATTACAATTAACACTATTTCCTGGGGTCAGAGCATTAATTTTTTTTACTCCTTTCTTGTGTGCCCGTTTGACAGCACTGATTGATCCAATAACCTCACAATCTCTTGCCTGTGCCAACCTGATTGCTCTATCACACCAGTGATCAATATGATTATGTGAAACAAGCATATAATGAATGGGTTCAATTTTTTCAGGATCCATCGGTAGCGGAACAGCCCGCAAGAATTCAAATGATCCCCACCAGGGATCGGTTATGAAGACTAATCCATCAATATCTATACATACTGTACTTTGCCCAATTAATGTAAATGCAATGCTCATAGGCAAACCTCCTCAGAACATGCGTTAATATATTTTATTATCTCCCTCAATTATTTATAAACCATTCGTATGCATCAATCGCACTTTCTATATCATTTTTGGTTGGATACCAGCCTAATGCTTTTTTTGCTCTGCTATTATCAAACACATAGTCGCGCAATGCTATCTCAAGGTGCTGTGGTTCAAGTGGCGACACACCAAAAAATGAAAGAATGTTAACAATACCCCGTGCAACTGGTGCGGGAACCGAAAGGATTTTTTCCTTTTTTCCTGCATGCTCAAATAATGCTGTTACCATCTGGCGAATGGTTGGAACATTATCGCTTGAAATATTTGCAACAAGCACCCCTTTTGTTATTTTATGTAGCGATAGCACAATGGCCTGTGCAACATCCCGTACATCTACCATCTGCAATCGTGTTTTTCCTCCACCAGGGAGGATAACAGGTTTACCTTCTCTTACTGCCTTCATCTGCTCAACAAGGAAGGGTTCATTTTGTCCCGGGCCATTAATTGTTGGTGGCCTTAAAATGGCAACACCATGCCCTTTCTCAGCCAGGCCAATACACATTTGCTCCCCTATAACCTTATGTTCACCATAGGGACATACAGGACACAGTGGTACATCCTCAGGACAGGGTACTGGCACATCAATACCATACACCTCTACAGAAGATACAAACACCAGTTGTTGTATAGTGTGTTTTTGACATGCTTCAATGACATTTCTGGTACCGGTGACATTTATTGCATACATTCTATCAGTATCTTTAACAAATTGAGCAAGCGCTGCAGCACAATGTACCACCGCATCCGCACCACTGCATGATTGTACCACAAAATCTCTATCAACAATATCACCCTTGAAAAATGTAACATTGGGTAAGCCCTTGCCAGGAAAATCCTTTATATCAATGCCAGTAACTGCATAGTTTTCATCAACAAGCCTTTGTACAACATGTTGCCCAACATATCCTGAACACCCCGTAACAACTACTGTTTTCATGTCAATAACCCTCTTCACAGCTTCCCATACTTATGGTACACATCAACCAGTGACATGCCCTGCCGTATTTCCTGTCGTGAACGGCGTTCAGCCTGAACAACCTCTTCAGCTTTCTCAACCACCTCTTTTAAATCTACATCCTTTACGGGGATGACCACAACGCCATCACAGTCAGCAAAAATAATATCACCTGGATTTACCCGCACACCACCACACCAAATTGGCGCACCCATACCAACCAGATCAACCCTGCCAATAGAGTCAGTAGGGATGTTGCCTCGTGCCCAGACAGGAAATTCAATTTCCAGAATGCGATTAATATCACGAATTGGACCATCCACCACGGCACCCTTTACGCCACCAAAGTATTTACAGGTTGTTGACATTAGCTCACCCCACGCACCTGCACCATAAAAGTCATTTGCATTAACCGCCACAACCTGTCCCTTTTGCATGCTTCCAAATAAGTCCTCCAGCACTTTTGCAACAAATTCTGGATCATATTCTTTTAGCCGTGTGCTTTTGCGTGTTTTTGCTTCTTCCATGGTAAACGCAGGCCCTGCAATAGCCGCTTTTGGCATTATGGGCGTAAACCCTGAGCACATTGCCTGATGCATAAACCCCATTTCATCAAGTGTGTCACAAACCGCTGGCGTGTACGTCTTTTCCAACCTTTTGCATAACTCAACGGTTTCTTCATATGAATATACTGGTGCCATACATTACCTCCATTATAATAATTCTAATGTTATAAATGATAACTCATGAGGATTCAGAGTTATTTCTATGCTATAGTTTTTTACTGCAACAGGTTTGATATATTTGCCGGTAACATCTGAACAATACGCTTTTTGTATTGCTCTCTTTGTATTAATGATACATGCAGCCTGTTGCTTCTTGCCCAATAGCTCATACATACCAATGACTATCTTGTTTTGTGCAAGGGGTTGATTGTAGATTATAGCTACATGTGTATTGTTTGTTTGTATACATGGTGATTGAATAAAACCTGATTCATCAAAACTAAACCTGTACGCAGTTGCTATCGCTTCATTGTATGTTTGTGCAGTAAAACTTGTGAATGTACTTTTAAAGGCGATAGTATCTGGCAAATCTCTACCCAACCCCAATTTCCCCCACAATGTCCATCCAATACAGCAGTGGTAAAAGCCTGCCATATCATCCTGTTTGACAGGAACTATCGCTTTGCTGTCCTGTGACACAAATACTGCATACTGCAAATCTTCTTTATGTAAAACAAACGAGTCAAAATATACCGATGAAGGCAAACCATGCATCCACTGGAAAGGATACAACGTATCGTTTATACTTTTAAATGGCGCTATGTTCTTTGCAGCAGGTATAAGATTGCCGCCAGTATCCATTGATCCCCATCGCAATACTGTATATGCAGAATCATATAGCATTTCCCGGGAGTTTACAGGATAAGCAAAGTAGTGTTCAGCGATCTGAGGAGCTTTACCTTTAACATGCTGGATAAAATCTATACGCTTTTCGCCTGCAGGGATGATAATTTCCTGAGTAATCGACAGTGACGGTGTAAAAAGTTGATAGAAAAAGTATGCTATCTTCAATATGACAGGTGGCACATGTATGCCAAAGGCATTGTTAAAAAATTCAGAAAGTATGTCCATGCCCCTGTAATACGCATGCTCTGACCCTTCTACAACTATGCGATAATCATTACCATTATTATACAGGGTGGTAGTAACCTTTTTGAAACCAGCAATTGTTTCAAAGTAATTGCGCCTGGCAGCATTTTCCCCACGAATGCCAATAACATACTGGTTGAATCCGTACATATGATTTTTACTAACCCACTCCTTCTGCGATTGCTTATCAAGTATGCTTTTGATACATCCTTTGTCTGCATCAAATGATATCCTGTAAAATTTATTTTCTATAATTATTGGTTTATTTGCATCGTAGTGAATCTGTCTCCACTGTTTGTTTTCTTTATTCTCCTGCAAAAGCTTGAAATCTTTGATACTGTGCAGGGGGGCATATACCCATTCATTGCGTGTATTCATCCAGTCTTTAACATCCTGTTTTGTATAATGGGTTTTTCCAAAAGGCACCGGACGTGGATTGTGATCATTATTGAGTATAATTGCCATATACCCTTCAAGACTCTGCAGATTATAGCTATTTACATCAACCGTACTGTTTTGCAGCAAAGCATCAACAAGGTCTTTCCCACGCGCATATAGTGCTCTATCAAACCAATTATTAATAATCAGGCGTTCGGGGTCTACCTGAATAAAATCCAGGTAGATCTGCTCACCCCAGAATGGTGGCATTTCCCCTTTGAGTACTGGGATATTGTTTGCATACTTTTGTGAAATGTAATCAAAGAACTCGTGAGGTGTTGCAATGATAATCTTTGGATTAATAAACTTGTTGTTCCATGTTTTAGCTATTTCTGAAGGGACTATATTTTGTGGCTGATTATCACCACCCTGTGCAGGATAATATGGCAAAAGGTATGCATCATAGGGATAATCCCAGTGTTTATGATCATAATCATAGTAGCGCTGTATTTCTTCTGTGGGGTAGCCTTTTTCAAGCTGGGCTAAATGATATGCAATACTGTTTTGCATGCTTACAAATTCTTTATCTTTAAAAGGGAGGGACAGACGCATATTCAAATCAAAATTTTCACCATAGCCATTTAACCCAACAGTATGCCACACCAGAACCCTTGCACTTGTATCAGGTGAAGTAAGATAAGAAAGGGGCGGCACACTATACCGTGAATCGTTAGGCCCAATCAAACAATAGGGAATATTATTTGCATACAAGACCCTGGTAATCTTTGAAAAGTCCATGACATCATGAATACATGCGGTTTTTACATTTATTGAATACTTTTGTGCAATGCGCAGAGTATGGTGCAATGATGCAAGCAGCGCATACGGACTCATGAATCTATTCTGATGCGATATAACAAATGCTCCCACTTCAAAATCTTTTTTATGTAAGGCAGCTATAAGTTTAGATTTTTCCTGCTGTGGTATTTCAGCACTATTCAGAAATTCAATAACAGGCCAGCTGACTTCAGTAAAAAGCTTGAAGCGTGCATAGTGTGGGTAGTGTTTTGTTTGTTCAAGGAGCAAAAGCTCTTTCTGTATATTTGAAATATTCTGTGCACGAACATTTTTTTGCGATTGCGTAAATCCTATATCGACATGGGTAAATGGAACACAATAGATTTTCCATATCTTGACCGGTGGAATAGTTAGCGCTTTTTTCGTTATAATTGCGTTATTATTTTTTATAGTAACAACTAAGCGTGAAGGTTCAGTGATAGTTTTTCTGTAACAATCGATAGTTATTTCTTTTACTTTGCTATCAACAGCCTTTTTTGTAACAACACCATCAATTGATGCAATTATCTGGCCTTCAAATTCCTGATCAGCCTGTATGATTATTCTCTGGCAATAGAACTCTTTATGGTTATATACTAACGGCGTTGGATATATGGTGGCATTAAACGTGGTTGCCAAGGCATAACTAAAAGAAATTAACACAAACAATGCTGCACACACTATGTTCCCATACACAGCAAACCTCCATAAAAATATCATACAACATCTAATTTTTTGTACCACTGTAAAACAGCCTGTATATGTTGTTCCATAGTTTTATATGCTTTAGATTCATCCCCCTGTTTTATTGCCCTAAAAATTTTTTCATGCGATTCGTATTCCCATTGCAAAAAGTCTTTGTTATGTTCAGCATTTTCGCGCCTCCCCACCAAAAATGAAAGGATAGCTTCAAGAAAACGAACACATACAATGTTTTTTGAAGCTCTGGCAACCTGCAAGTGAAACTGGCCAGCCCAGCGGTCAACTTCATCCCCTTTGCCAATATTCCGTTTTGTTTGTACCAGCGTTTCTTCAATAGCATCAATATCCTGTGCATTCTTTCGTTTGCTTGCAAGGGCTGCAATATGGGGTTCAATTAAAAGGCGTGCTTCAAAAAAATCTGCCATACTCTCAGCATCTATTATTGGAACAAAAATATGAGGCCCAATAATTTCTTCTTTGGAGATAGCTCTTACAAATGTTCCTTCGCCTGGTTTTACATCAAGAATCCCCATTAAGGCCAATGACTGTACAGCCTCGCGTAAGGTTGACCGCCCTACTCCTAATTTATGCATCAATTCACGTTCAGGTGGCAATTTGCTTCCTGGCGGAAGCGTGCCATTTTTTATATTGGTCAACAATACATTTACTATTGATTCAGTTAATTTGTTACGCTTTACAGGTTGTATGGTATCCATGTACATATCACCGTTTATCCTTTGCACTTTTTTCCACTGCTTCAAGTAAACCTTTCATGTATCCTAAGGCAAAAAGTCTGCCAATTGATGAATACGCCGGGTTATCGTTACTATCGCCTTCCATTGTTGGTACGTGATCAGGCCTCATGGTTCCATCAAATCCAACTTCGTGGTATGCTTTCATGCATTCATACATATCAATCATGCCATCATCATGGAATGTTTCAGTAAATTTATATGGAGTTCCCTGCACATTTCTAAAGTGAACAAAAAAGATTTTCCCCTGCTTACCAAATGTTCTGATGACTGCTGGAAGATCATCCGTCATGAGAGCAAAATTTCCCTGACACAGTGCAATGCCATTGACCTTGCTGGGGTACATATCTAAAAGCTTTTGAAAATGTTCAACCGAACGCATAATCCGTGCAACACCACGAATAGGAGAAATGGGAGGATCGTCAGGGTGCATGGCTAATTTTACTCCTGCTTTTTCAGCCTCAGGAACCACTGCTTTTAAAAAATAGTCTAAATTTTTCCACAACATTTCTTCAGTAATAATGCCATACTCAGTCAGTGGCGCTTTTTCCATAAATGAGTGATCATACGATGTTGCCAGCGCTCCGCCACGAACAGGTGTGGTTGTTGAGGTTCTTGTCCATCCAAATACAGGCATCCACTCATAACACCACACAGGAATACCAAGTTTGCCCATATTCTGTATCAGCATTATTACATTTTCAATTTCTTCATCCCTGCCTGGTAATCCCAATTTTATTTTTTCCATTGGAGGCCTTGACTCAATGACTTCCAGTTTAAATCCAGCATCTTCATACGTAGTTTTAACATGCACCAAAGAATTATAACTCCATGGCCAGAAATCTTTGGGCATACTTTCCCATCCTGAATATAGTTGCATGCCACCTACAACATACTCAACACCACACTGTTTTACCATCTTCCATAGCGAAGAAGGACGAGGTGGCAGAAGTTCAGCAATTTTAATCATATACTGTTTACTTCCTTAAAAATTTAAGAATTCCTTCTGTTATCATCAATCTGAAACATTAACAATCATGAACAGTACAAATACTTCTAGTCCAGTTATACCAAGTATAAATCTGAATATCTGATGGTCTGATGTTATGTTAATATACCCAATTTGTCAACATTTTTTAAAAAAATTATTTATATATTTCTTTTTTTATACAAATGATTATGTCATATATATTTGTATATGGGTATCAAGGAGTTAATTGTGAATGGACTTCAGTTACCCTGTATAATCTTTATTAATGTAAATGTATTCGCAATTAAAATCTCTCAGGGATTGGTTTCCAGGTTACAATTATTTTTCCATGTCTTATCATCATGTCCCTTAATTGCATTAAAGCATCCCCCTGCTTTGGCCTGAAAAAAACAAAATCACCCGCTTCACGTTTTGTTAAAGAAATT
>Ga0209204_1001485_pt1 | contig 21779 bp, 14 predicted proteins | sample AD_JPNMR2_MetaG_FD_184425 | JGI IMG/M metagenome (GOLD analysis project Ga0209204, IMG submission 184425) | Active sludge microbial communities of municipal wastewater-treating anaerobic digesters from Japan - AD_JPNMR2_MetaG (SPAdes) (version 2) | ecosystem: Engineered > Bioreactor > Anaerobic...
CGTCACCATGCGATCCGGCGTACCCTTGACCTCCGTATTGAGAGTTGGATCGCTCCAGGCCGTTAATGGATTGTCACGCTCGGGTCCATTGATCGCGAACCAACGGATATCGCCCTCGCCGATCGGGAATTCTGTCATTACTGTATGGCCGAGCGGCACATCTTTGGTATTGAACAACGTTTCTGTGCGGGTAGTCCCGTCCGCCTCCGTAAGTGTATATCCGAACTCATGAGGGCGTCGGCCGGGATTCTGTGTGTCCCACCAGAGTGCGGTGAAAGTCACTATCGTTGTGCCGTCCCGCCAAATCCGATCCCAGGCATCATCGACACGGTTTCCAGCTCCCGCATTGATATCGTCGAGAGATAGGTTTTGACCGGTCAACTTCTGGAGTATCGTAGCCACATTGTCTTCATTCGTTACATCCCTGATAGTCGTAAAATTGGCGAAAGCTGAACCGCTCACTGCGGCGATAACCGTCGTTGTGAGCATCAGTCTCAAGGTTGTCTTCATCGTGCGCCTCTTTCTTGTTGGATAGTTCCCATGCGGGAAACAGCCAATTCGTCGGATTCGACATTTCGGTTTCTCGGCCAGTCGTTTACTCCTCGTCATGGTCGAGACAATTCTCTCAACAGGTCAAGATTCGGCGCACGATGGAGGTCCGCGAGGAGCAGCGAGACGAAGAACACACTGCGGTCGGAGAGGGGGCGCGGTCGCGTCGTGCGGACCGTATTGACTGGTGGTTTGCAGGGCTACGGGCGGCCAAGCGAAGACCACGGCGGGCAGTCTTTCAATTGGAGCGTGGTCGTTCAGATCGAACACCAGGCGATGACCGATCTGGCCGGGACAGGCGGCGTGGTACCAGTCAGGCAGCCCGCCGAATTGCATTCTGCGAGCCGAGCGGCCGAGTTGCGCGCCGGCGAGCGTGAGTAGGCCGGTCAGCGTAAGCAGACCGGCGTCCGGCGGGGCGGGCAGTTCGGTCACCGCGTCAGCGGAGCCGGCGTCGGTGGCGCCATCGGCTGTGCCATAGAGCAGGCTCGGTCGCCACTCGGCCAAGCGGGACGAGGTGACATTGGCCACGTACGGTGCGGCCAATTGCTGAGCCAGGACCTCCTGAACGGACTCAATACCGTCGGATACCAGCGCATCCAATGAGCCATGGTGCGCCAAGCGGAAGCTACCTCCACAAAAAACGAGGGAGAAATATCGCCACACAACTGAGCGACAGCTATATATTTTAATCCTTCAGGCGAGATCATCAACCATGAACCTCAGAGATGTTCTTGTACTAGGACTCGCTCACGGCTCAGAAATTTGGGGCGGATACTGAGATGGACGTCTGGGGCGGGGGCCTTGTACGCAAGGGGGGCCTTGCTGGTCTGTCTGTCCAAACGGCTCGCCTGACTGAAGGTTGACAGCTGATAGCTGAAAAAGCAACGGCCCGGCCGAGACGTTTCGCTCGGCCGGGCCGCTGATGCGCATCTCCGGCGTCAGATCATGACGACTGGTCAGTCAGGCCAGCCGTCGCTTGACCCGGATCGCCAGGCCGACGAAGGCCAAGCCGGCCGCAGGTGTGGGGACGGCGAGCGAGGGATGGGCCGTTGTCGGACGGAAAAGGGGCTGCCGGGAAACAGGCGAGGTGTGAACAGGTTGGCGAGTCAGGCCGGCGCCGTCAGGGGAGGCATGGTGACGAACGCAGAGAGCCCAAAAGACAGCGGTCCGGCAGGACGGGGCGTCCGGCCGGACCGTCATATGTCACTCTATCCGGTTGGAATCGCTAGCGATCAGACGAGCTTTCGCCTGACGTGGGCCACGAGGCCGAGGCCGACGAACGCCAGTACGGCGGCTCCCGGCGCGGGCGCGACGGATCGCGGCCCGGGAGGCGTAGGCGGGACGTTGACGAACGCTTCGCTCTCTTCGTTAGCAAACGAGGTTACATGCAGGCCGATGCGAAGTGGATGGTCGGAGTCTAGCGCCAGGGCAGCGATCACGTCCTCGTAGGTGTGCGTGCCCTCCAGGTTGACCACGATGCCCAGCCACTCGCCAGGATTCACGCCGTTGTGCGGTGCGGGATTTGTGGCACTCGCGGAGATGTCTACATTAAACGGTGGCGACAGGTTTTCTCCGCCAGGCAGAACTGGGGGCGTGGCACCAATACCGAACGCTATGCCGGCATTGTGCACGAACGAGTGGATGCCCGACAACGGCCCCCCCTCAAAGTAAATCTGCGCGATCACAGAAGCCTTCGGCCCCGTGTTGGTGAACGTGAACAAGACTTGGTTGTCGGCCAAGAAAGTGTTAGCCAGGTTTGCCGGCATCCCGTTGAGGTTCAGGTAGTAATTGCTGACCGTGACGAACAACTGAGCCTCGCCGGCGGCCTTCGACTCAGCGCTGTTAGTCGTGATCCCATAGAAACCATAGGTCTGGCTGAGCGGCACCGGATCGGCCAAGGCGGTACCCGAGAGGGCCAACAGAACACAGACTCCCAAGCGAATAAATGCAGACAACGTCATCTTCCCCGGTATGTAAAGGCCTGTTAACGATGGGGCGGCTACGCATCCTGCCCCCTGCAATCCCGCCGTAACTGTATTCCGCGCGCGGCAGACAAACCAGCACTGTGACCGTTAAATTTTCGCTGCTTCGCACCTGATTCTGCCACGTAGTGCGGATCAGGAACGGCCGGCAAGCCATTCCGTACCGGACCGCCAAAAGATTGTCCCACTCCCGGTAATCGACGGGTGGCCGACAGACGATGGGGCGCGGTTCGGTTCAGAAATCCGGTCGGACCAAGCTGGTCACGGCCCGTTGCGGGCCGGCGCACCTCAGTCGAAAGAATCGGCGGGGCCACGCCTCTCGCTCGCCGGCGCTTGACGGTTTGTCCGGCGGAAAGGTCACACCGGGCTTCCCTTCCCGGGAGAGTCCAGGATTGGGAGCACGCCGCCTCGCGTTTCCGGCCCGCCAAGGCCTGATTTATTCCGGACGAGCCGTTCTGTTGCCGATAAATACGTGAATATTCCGTCTATGCGCCCAGATCCGGGCAGGAGTTCCAGGCATGATGCAGGGACGAAAGAATGGACCCGTAAGTCGCAGGGCAGGCCGCTCTGCGCGAATGGCTGTCTTGGTGGCGCTGCCTTGCGCCGCGCTGTGGGCCGGGGGCTGCGAGGATCATCGGATTCCATTGGAGGCGTATATCGCCCAGCAGGAGGCCGAGGCGGTGCCGGCTGGTGAGATCGGCCCGGACGGCGAGCCCGTGCCGCCACCGCCGCTCGAGCCTTGGAGTCCCGGGCCATACAGGCTCGGGCCTGGCGACGTGCTGAGCGTCACCGTGGCGGAGTTGGAGAAACTGGGCGTGCCGACCGTTCAGCAGGCGCGCGTGACTGAGAAGGGCGAGGTAATCCTGCCCATGGTGGGGCGGGTCCAGGTCAGTGGCATGACGCTGGACGAGGCGGAGGCTCAGATCAAGGCCCAATACGTTCCGAAGTACCTGAAGGACACGGACGTCATCGTCCAGATCCTCAGCTATGAGCCCATCGGCGTCATGGTCCTGGGAGACGTGCTGCGGCTCTCGGGCGGCGCTCAGTTGGTGGAGCTTCGGCGGGACAAGGCCAGCGTGTTGCAGGCGCTGCTGGCGGCGGGCGGAGCCCAGGATTACGGCGGCAAAGTCACGGTCATTCCGGCGAAGGACCCCAGTGCGGTCCGGACGTACGATCTGAATGAGCGCGCCGATCTGGTGCGTGCGGCTCGGCCGGGTAGCGTGGAGGACGCCGACATCCTGCTGGTCGATGCCCGGCCCAACGACGCGGTTTACGTGCAAGGCCTGGTCAACGCTCCCGGCCCCATTCCGCTGCCTCGGACGGCCAAGCTGACCATCTTGCAGGCCATTGCGGCAGCCGGCGGAACCATGCTGGCGTTCGAGCCGCGGGAAGCGACTCTTATGCGACACAGTCCCGAGGGCGAGCTGACCAGCATCAAAATCGATCTGGACCGGGTGAAGTCGGGCGAACTGCCCGACATGCAATTGGCGGCCGGGGACATACTGATTCTCCCGCACAACGCCGCCACACGTATCGAGGAGTACATCGCCCGGTCGTTCCAACTGCGGCTCGGCACCGGCATCGAGACGACGTACAACCCCTGGACGCTTTACTATCTGCGAAAGTCCAACGAGATCGGCCGGGGTGGCACGAACACACTGTACGACGCATTGCGAACGGGAGTGCTGACACCGTTTGTCAATGTGTTGACTCCGACCAACGCGCCGTGATGCCACGAAGGGCGTAATCTCACGGCCAATCGGCAGCGCGGGGCCGAGAACGTGTCACGGTGAGACGGGGCGAGGCCGCCTCGCTGAAAACAAATCAGCCCGTGCCATCCGCTGGCATGCGGAAGGCACGGGCTGATTGCTTTGTCGGCTTCGCCGGACGGGGCGGTGACTGGACTATACGAGGCAGGGTGTCGCCGCTCGAAACGATGGGGGAATCGTTTCCGATTCGAAACGACGGGGGACGCTCCTGCCTGTTGGGAACCGCGGAGAGAGCACTTCCTGGTTGAAAAGAACCTGCCGGGTTGAATCCCGAAAGCGAGCGGCGGGGTTTACCCCCGCCGAATCTTTACGAGCACAGACCTCCAATCCTGCCGGTTCTTTGCGAGCGGCAAGCTGCTCGCCTTCGCGGAGAGTGGGCAACCGAAAACGGCACTATGCCTTTGCCTTCTTTTGCGGCGGGTTGCTGTCGCCGTCGCCGGTGGTCTGCCCGGCCGCCTGCAGTTGAGGCAGGTACAGGGCAGCGCTCGGCGGATCGGTCATGCGGGATCGAGCCCGGCTCATGCTCGAGTGGTGCGACGAATAAGTCGAGTAGCCGTTGTTCATGGTCACGTTGCAGACGACTGCCCCCAGAATGCGGGCCCCGACCATGCCCAGACGGTCGCACAGATATCGCGTCGCGCCCAAGTCCGAGTACCCCGCCAGCGTGGAGAGCACGACGCCGTCGGCTGCCTGCGACCAGATGGTGGAGTCAGCCGTGCCCAGCGCGGGCGAAGAGTCGATAACCACGAAGTCGTAGAGGCTGCGCGCCTGAGCCACCAGCCGGCTCGTCGTGTTTTGTTCGATCAGTCCCTTGGCGGAGTCGCCGTTCACGCCGCCCAGCAGGACGTCCAGGTTCGCCAACTTCGACGGGACCGCGGCGCTGGCCAGGTCGCGTTCGCCGGAGAGCACATGCCGCAAGCGATGGTCGCCCTTGATGCCGAGAAGCCGGCCGATCCGTGGAGCCTGAGCATCGCCGTCGATCAACAGCACGCGTCCACCCAGCTCGGCCAGGCTGACGGCCAGACTGATGGCCAGACTGGTCTTGCCTTCGCTGGCCTGCGCCGAGGTCACCAGGATGGTCTTGGGCGGATCGCCTACGACCCGGCTGAGCATGTTCACCCGTACGAGGCGGTACGCCTCGGCGAAGTCCTCCTGACAGACTCGGCCGCGCTTCAAGTCGCTGACCGCGGGCACCACGCCCAGGATGTGCAGGCCGGTGCCGCTCTCGACCTGGTCGGGCACGTAGACTCGCGCGTCCAGCTTGCCTCGCAGGAATGTCAGTCCCAAGGCAGCGCACAGGCACCCAAACACCGCTGCGCCCGTCAGCTTGACCCGCTTGTCGTTGACACCGTCGGGCCATATCTCCGCATGTGACGCAATTGTGACCCGGCCAGGCTGGTCCTTGGCGACTTGCTGCTTCTTGCGAGCCTCCTCCACTTCGGCCAAGTCTTTCTTCAGCGCGTCGATTTCCTGCTGGGCCGCCTGAATCTGGATGTTCGTCTGGCCCATGTTTCGATCTTTGTTTTCCTGCTCCTTGGCCCTTTCTCGGAGCTTGGCCTCGATTTCCCGGGCCGAGACCAGCTGGGCCTGGAGAAGTCGCTTGCGGTTCTCTTTGAGGCTCTGCCTTTGCTCTACCAGCTCGGCTTTGAAGGTCTCTCCCGCTTGTTTTCGGGCCTCGTTCAGTTGCTCGTTCAGGCTGTCGATCAGGGCCTGCGTTTCCATCACCGCCGGCGCCTCGTCGGTCAATCCACTCCGCAGTCTGACCAGCCTGGCCGACTCCGCGAGGATCTGTTCACGCAGCGAACGCACCAACGGGCTGTTTTCGATGAAGGCCCGCTGCTGGGCCGGGTCCACGTCGTCGAGGGAGCTATCGGAGTCGGCCTCGAGCCGTTTGATCAACTCCTCGAGTTGGAGGATCTGCAGGTTGGTGGCCTCGATTTGCTGCACCAACTGCTCGCTCCGCTTGGCCTCGATCTCCCGAAGCTTCTCGAACATGCTGTCGGTCGTGGCATTGTAGACCCGGGCCGCCTCGAGCTTCTTGGCCTCCGCCTTGCTCAGAGCGTCCTTAAGTTCCTGTTCCCGCTTGAGGAGGTAGTTGATGCGCTCGTCAATCTCGGTGGTCCCGCCGTAAGCGGTCATGTACGAGTTGAGTACCGCGTCGGCCAGCAAAATGGCGGTACGGCGGTCGGCATCGGTGACGTCCACGCGAATGATCTGTGTTCGAGGCACCGGAGCCACCGAGAGCTTCTCACGCAAGAGGCTTACGGCGTTGGGCTCGTTCAGGATGGGCAGCCCTTTCAGCCTGCTGTCAGCCAGGGCGGAGTTCAGCACGGGGCCGGTGGTCATGAGTTGGGCTTGGCTGGCCAAATAGCTGTCGAACAGCGGCATGGTCCGCATTTCGCTGTCGAGCAGCGTGGACATGACCGGATCGACCTTGATGGTGGCTGTCGCGGTATACTCGGGCTTGAGCACCAGCCAGATGATGGGAATGGAGATGGCCATGAACAACGGCCAGGCGATCGCCGCGATGGGCCAGTGATGTCGCAGAATCAGCAGCAGGTGACCCAGTCCCGGCGCAGGCTGATTCCCTTGCCCGTAGTCCGATACACCCAGAGGGGCATCGGCAGGGACCATGATTTCCTGGCTGTTCGGACTTATGCTCATAAACGCTCTCCCTCTCCGGGCCGCGCAGGGAGCGGCCGACGAGAGATAGTATGATTGCCAAATGGCTGCTTCAAGCCGGTTCTGCCCGCGTACTCCACTGGTTCAGGCCGATCTATCGGCTTACTCTGCGGACGCCCGATCACCGGTCGCAGCAGCGGAGTCGGGCGACGTTCGCAGGCGTTCACGCAACTCCTCGGCTTCCTGTTTCTCGGACGGCGACAGATGTACCTCGTCCGCCGGAGCCGAGAACAGTTCGTTCAGGAGCGCCAGACTTCGCTGGCGATCGCTGGGCTCCAGCGTCCGCGCGAGGTGGAACATGGCCGAATGCTTCGTGTCCGGCGAGGCCTCCGGATGATCCAGCGCGTTCTGGAAAGCCTCCGCGGCTTCGGACAGGCGGCCTAACCGATACAGAACCATTCCCCAGGTATCCCACAAGTTCGGGTGATCGGCCCCGTCACGAATGGCCGGACCGGCCAGCTTTTCCGCCGCCGCCGGATCCTTCTGGTCTTCGCAGACAATCCACGTGAGATTGTTCAGGATACTGTGGTTCTTGGGATTGCGTTTGTGGGCATCCTCGAGAGACGCCCGCGCCTTCTCGATCTCCCCGTTCTGGTACCAGGCCAGCCCCAGTGCCCCCAGCGCTTCCGCGGAATCCTCGTTCTTCGAGACGACGTACTCGAAGAAGCGGATAGCCTCTCTCTTGAACTGCGGATCCTGGAGTCCCAGAAGCAGTTCGCCGGCGAGTTGGGCGACGCCGAAATCGTTCGGAGCTTTTTCAAGCCACTGGTTCGCCAGTTCGATCAGTTCCCGGCCCCGCTGATTGCCAGCCAGTGCCATCAAACGAACCGCGCTGGTCGCGGCGTTGTCCGGACGAAGGGCATCGGCCTGCTTCAGCACGTCCTCAGCTTGCGAAAACTGTCGCGATTGCACCAGCAGGCGGGCCAGCGTGATGCGGGCGTCGAACGCTTTCTCGGCGGTGGCGCGACCGAGGAACGATTGGAGCGTTCGGATCGCTTCCGTCGGCGCGCCCGATCGTTCCAGAGCCTGGGCGACCTTGAGCACCGTGGGCTCGTCATCCGGCAGCAGCTCGGCCGCAAGCCGCGCGGCACTGGCGGCTTCGACGGGGTTGGTGTTCATGAGCATGTCCGCCTTGGTCAGGAGCAGGGCCGGATTGTTCGGGTTGGCGGCAATCCCGCGGTTGATGATCGCCACCGCCTCGGCCTGTTGTCGCCGTATTTCCTCGGCCCGCTTGCTCCGCTGCTCGTCCGTCAGCTTGCCGGACACGGGCTCGCGCTTCATGCTCCGCAGCCAGCGTAGCTGAGCCAGATTGGCGAACGCCTTGGCCGCCGTGGGCGTGGTTTCGATGATTTTCTCGTACAGCAGGGCCGCCTCTTCGGGATTGGTGGCCAGGAGGTAGTCGGCGCGCAGGAGCTTGAAGTTATTGTCGTTCGGGTCCTCGGCCAGCCGCTGCTCGATGATCGCGAGTGCCTCTTCCCGCTGCTTGGGGTCGCCGGAAGCCAGCAGCACCTCGGTCAGCGCGCCCCTCAATTCCACCGAGTTCGGTGCCACCTGTAGGCCACTGCGCCAGGCATGCATGGCCTCCTCGATGCGGTTGTACCTGTAATGGAATCGACCGAGGGCCAGGAAGCCGGCTTCCGCCTTGCCCTCCTGGGTCGCGTAGCGCTCCAGATCCGCGAGGGCCTTGTCCAGGTCGCCTCGCTGTTCCCAGATGCGCGATCGGAGGAGGATGGCCTCCGCCTGCTTCTTCGCTTCGGCCTGGTCGCACAAAGCGATCGCCTCATCGAAGTGTTCCAGCCTGGTTAGCAGGCCTACTCTGGCCGAGAGCACACCCAGGTCGTCCGGTGCGATCGTGGCCGCTTCCTCGATCAGTTGAGTTGCCCGCTCGTTTGCGGCCGGGTTGCCGTCAGATTGAGCGAGCAGAGACTGTGCGAGGATCAATCGTGAGCGGACCTCGGTCGGGTCCTTTACCTGTTCTTCGAGCATGGCCCTGGCTTCGGTCTGATTGCGATTGCGAAAAGCTCGATCCAGTCGGAGTCCGCGAGCCATGCGATCGAGATCCGGATCCTCCAGTCGAACGGGCAGGGCGTTCAGCTCGGCGTCCACCGTGGCCCAGTCGGCGGCCTTCGTTGCCAGCTCGATCAGTATCAGACGCAGCCGAACTCGCGTGGTATCGTCGGTGCTTTGCCGTGCGATCAACTCCTGCACGGTTTCTCGTGCCTTGGCGGTACCCTGACGCTCGTGGAGCGAAACCAAGGCGGCCATGGCGTCAAACCACGAGGGATTGCCTACGATGCACTCCTTCAGCAGCTTTTCGATTTCAGCCTGGTGAGATTGCCAATCCGGGGAGCCAAGCCAAAGGGCCGCCTGGCGATACCGCCACTCCAGGCCGTTCTCTCCCTCGATTTCCTTCATCTCGTCCACGAGCTTCTGGCGATCCAGCTTGGGGGCGATGTCTTGCGGCATGCCCAGCAGCAGTTTTCGCGCGAGAAGGCTCTGCCGGTCCTCGCGGGCGATCTGCTCGAGCAGGTTGCACGCATCAGAGTGCCGCCGCTGGCTCAGCATGAGTTCCGCGACTTGCAGGCGAAGTTGTGTTCGCGCCTCGCCTGTGGCCTGCTCGGCCGCTTTGCTCAATTCTTCCAGGGCTTGGTCGGGGTTGCCGCGGGCCAGCAGCAAGCCCGACCGCTTCCGTTCCAGTTCGGGGCGGGCCTCCGCATCCGCGGATTCGAGTGCGAGCGTGCATTCGGCAATGGCGTCGTCGAGTCGGCCGGCCTGAGCGAGGATGTCGATCAGTTGGTTGGTGATCCTGGCCTTCTGAGGGGCGGCCTCGCTCTCGCGGAGCGCTTTGAGACCCTCGACGGCCTCATCGACCTGGCCGTTCCAGGCGTTGATCTGCGCTTGCAGAACCCGCCAGCGTCTACTTTCGGCCGCCCCCGGCTTCTGCATGATTCGGCCGATTTCCTGCTGCAACTGGGCCATCACCGCCGGGTCAGGCTTGTGACCGCCGGGCCGGGCGATGTTCGCTTGAATCCGGAGGAAGGTCAGCAACGCCTGTTCGTTCAGCCACCTGCCCCTCGCGCGATTGTAGGCGTTGGCAGCCACGCTGAGCGCCTCGTCCCACCGGCCCAACTGAGCATAGAGCATGGCCAGATCGAGTTCGCCCGGTGTGATCGTCGCCCTGTTCTCGTTTACCAAGCGAACGTATTCGCGCAACGGCGTGAGAGCGCGTTCGAACTCGCCGTTCGCCATGCGCGCGCGGGCGAGAGCCAGTTGCGCCATCGAGAACCTCGGCTGGCGGCGGACCGCGTCCTCGAATCCGTCAATCGCCTTGGTCAGCCGTCCCTCTACCAGGTCGATGATCGCTTCCAGGTAAGACAGCATGTGCGATTCGGTGTTGTTCGCCCGCAGGTCTTCGATGCACTTGCGGGCATCGGCGACTCGGTTCGTTCGGGCGTACGCCTCGGCGGCCAGAGGCAGGATGTCCGCGCGCATTTCCCCGACCGGCGCTTTGAGTGCCCGATCGGCAATGGTCGCGGTCGCGGCGTAGTCCTCAGCTTGAAAAACGATCAAGGCGCGGGCGTTGTAAATATCGATGTTGTGCGGTTCGAGTTGCTCGGCCCGATCGAACGCGGCAGCACTGCGATCCCAGATGCCCATGTCGGCCCATACCTGGGCGATCTCAACCCAAAGCTCCGCGTTGAGATCCGGGCATTTCTCGGCTCGGTCCAGATGTTCGACCGCCAGCGCTAGATGTTGTTGAGGCGATCGGATGGGGAGATCGGGAAACATGCGGTACAGCTTGGCGATGGCGATGCGCACGCCCGCCGCGTCCGGATGACGAACAACCAAGTCCTCCATCTCGCGGAGGGCGAGCTTGGTAGAGGTGGGCGCAGCCGGCTGAGTCTCTGCCGACGGGGACTCTGGCGAACCGGACTCCGGTTGCGTCACGGGCTCAGTTGTGGCTGCCTCCGCGTCGGAAGCGCCCTGCGACGCTACCAGACGCATGAAGATTTCCGGCGCTCTGGGGTCTTGCGGCTTTTCGGCCACGACCTGCCGAATGAGCGCCAGCGCTTCGGTCGGCTTTCGTTGAGCGGCCAACACCGTAGCCAGTTGCCGCTTGGCCACCGGATTGTTTGGATCCGCCTCGACCCATGCTCTGGCGATGCGTTCGGCCTCGATGGGTGACCGCAGGAGATAGAGCCCGCTCAGCTTCTCGGCGGCCTGGGCATGCCCGGGCTGCTGGCGAAGGATGGTTTCCAATGCCGCAACGGCCTGATCGAGCGCCCCTCTGGATTGCGGTCGCCGCGAGAGTTGCGCGTCAGCATACTTGAACAAAATATCGAGGTTGTCCCGGTGGGCAGTCAGATATCGGCCCAGCTCGGTGGCAGCGGTCGTGTACTGCCGAGCCTTGTATGCCTCGAGCCCTTTCGCGAGCGAGGCCTCCAGCGCCGCACGCTTGCGATACTTGTGAGCCACATAGCCGCCGCCTGCCAGAATGCCGGCGACCAACAGGACGATCCCCAATCGCAGAAGTCGGCTTTTCAGAATGCTGGTGCTCATCAGTGTCCGCTTCCGTTGCAGAATGAATTCGAGTTTTCCTGGTATTGCCCAACGGCCGGCTATGGTACAAGATCAGGGTTTTTCGGAACAGACCTGAGTCCGCTCGGCAACAGGAGTTTGTAGAATTATCGTCAATTTTCGCCGTAACCTGTCGGTTCGGGGGGCCGACGTCTGGCTTGAACCCTGCAGGTGTTACGTTGCACCAAACGCCGATGTTTGCGTGACTTCGGGCCGCGTTCAGCGTCGGGGCCGCGGTCGCGGTCTGTTCGGTTCTGATCGACCCATGATTCGACCGAAGAAATCCTGACCCAAAGCGGTTGAGTGTCGGCATGGTGCTCTGTAGAATGCTGACCGTTCACAGCTTCCACGTCCGATAATGATGCGCAGTCCGGAGGGGCACATTCCAATGACGAGGCTGATATCTGCGTATCAGGATCGCTGCCCCGAGCCCCGCGTGGGGGGGGCGTGATGACCCACCGGGCCGCCGGCTGTTTTGTTTCGGCCGTCACGAGCCCGACTTCTCGGAGAGGCTGGCGCATCCGCTCGCGTCCAGCCCGGGAAAAGCACAATGCGTTCAGTTCTTTTCCTCACCTGCGCGGTGCGGGCCGGTCTTCTTCTCGCCCAGGTTCCCGGTTTATCGGACCTGCCTCCGGGGACGCGGGGCTGGGAGTGCGTGCCGGGAGTCGTTCGGAACGATGGTTCCGAGTCGTTTTGCGTCGAGGTGTTCACCGGCGGGGCGGTTTCGAGTGTCACGCTCGACTCGGTCGCACCCGAGCTGGTGCCGCCGTCGCCGGGGCCGATCGAGCTTCGCGACGATGGCGAGTATCCGGATCGTGTCACAGGCGACTTCGTGTACACGGCCGGGCCGTTCCGATGCCGGCGCGGTGCACCGGCGTGTGCGTACTACATGGATGACATGACGAGTCCGGCCGGCCTCGACACCATCGCGGTGGGGCAGGTGTCGATCGTCGCAGGGGACTTGACGGAGACGTTTCTGGTCGGGCCGAGCGTGGGCGTGCTGCGGGCGGACGTGCCGGCAGTGATCACGCGGCAAGTCGCGGATAATCTGGCCGTTTCGCCGCATTTGGTGAACGTGCGGACTCGCAATTGGGCCAGCCAGGGTTTGCTCCGCCAAGCCGGGCCGGGGCCGGCGGGCATTACGCAAACCATCTACCGGCATCTGCCCGACCGGTACGACTTCCTGGTTTTCTTCACGACGAATCGGCTGGAACAGGTGCCGTCCACGGCATCCGAGAACTTTGTGGCCGGCCGGCACGTCAGCGTGCGCGTCGATTTCACCGGCACCGGCCGGCCGGTGATGAACGCCGGTTCGATCTTCGGCAGCCCGGACCGCCTGCTCGGTATCGTGCTGCTCGATGCGTACGAGCGCGGCATCTACGGCGCGAACGTCACGCACGAGTTGCTGCACACGTGGGGTGGATGGCTGGACACGGAGCTGGGCTTGACCGACGCGTCGAAGCATTACCTGCCGCGAAGCAGCGTGGGCAGTCTCCTCGGCGGTCAGCGCTGGTTCGACCGCGGCGACGGCACGTTCTCGCTCGATTGCTCGGAGGGTCGCAACGGGGCTCGGCAGGCATCGCCGCTCGACCTGTACCTCATGGGGCTGATCGACGCGAGCGAATTGGCGCCGCTGCGGGTGTATTCGGCGAGCAGTCCGCTGCCGTTGTTCCGCTGCGACGACGTCATTGCGGATGTGGCTCGTACGGTGACGGCAAGCGACATCATCGCCAGGCACGGGCCGCGGGTGCCCGGGCCGGAGGCGGCACGGCGGCACTTCAACATCGCGTTTATTGCGGACAGTCGCGATCGGCTGCTCACGCCGACGGAGATGACGTTTTACGACTTGCTGGCGGCACATTACGCGCGACCTGTGCCCGCGGGCTTGCCGGCGCCGCATGTGGGGTTCAACTGGCCGCCGGTGACGCGGTTCTTCGGGGCCGGCGTGACATGGAGTACGGCGGTGATGCCGGGTGATCTCGACTGGGACGGCACGGTGGGCGAGCAGGATTTCGAGATCTTCGCCGCGTGTGCCGGCGGGCCGGGCGTTGACTATCGCCAATTCTTCCCGGAGGGCTGTCCGCTGCTGCCCGACGCCGGCGGCTACCTGCCGGCCGACTTCGACGCCGACGGCGACGTGGACCAGACGGACTTCGGCGTGATGCAAAGGATGGGGGGATGAGCGATCCGCCGTACCACGCGCCGCGATCCGCTCGGACAAGACGGCGCTTCAACTCTCGGTGGTCAACCAACCGTTCGCGGGCGGCGCCAGGAGATCATCGGCGCCGGCGGCGCCGGTACGGATGGGGGCGGTGGTCGCGGGTAACCGTCCTGAGTGGATGAATTCGCGCAACGCGCCGATCAATTGCGGCGAGGCCTGAGTGTGGATGGGCTCGGCGGCCTCAATCTCGTCGAGGCGATTCAGTTTGGCCATGAGTTCGGCCTCGTCGAACGCGACGTGGACGCGGCCTTGCGCGAGCAGGTGCCGCGCGGTGGCGAGCTGGTGATCGTTACGATGCTCGTTCAGATCTGCCCGGCGGGGCATGACCAAAATCGGCTTACCCAATTCGAGGACGGTGAGGATGGATCCCATGCCGGCGTGGGCGATGATGATCCTTGCCTGTTCGACTCGGCGGCGGAACTCCTGGACGTCGATGAACTGTGCACACTGGATGCAGCGGGGGCGGTAATCGCTGGGGCCGATCTGGGCGAAGATGTCGGTGCGATTGGCCCGGGCCGCCCAGTCATCTACGGTGCGGATGAGGCGATCGAAAGGCAATTGGGTTCCGACGGTGACGAAGATCATTGTTGGGTTACCAAGCTATGAGCTATGGGTTGTGAGCTTTGAGCCAGAAAGAAAAAAGGCACGGCTGTGGCTTCGCCGTGACGAAGTCTACAACACCGCGCCGGCATAGTAGGGGCCTTCGGGCCGAGCCAGGTGCGGCCACTGCGTGAGCCAGAGGTCGGCATGGCGGCCGATCTTCTGACCGGACAGCGACAGTTCCTCCGCGTTGGCGATGGAATCGAGCCAGATGGTGCGGGCGCCGAGGAGTCGGCCCAGCCGGATGGCGAAGTAGCCGGGGGCGGCTCCGGTCGAGACGACGATATCCGGCCGTTCGCGCAGAAGAATCCACGCAATCTGGGCCGCCACTACCAGCAGGGCCAGTTTGCTGCGGATGTTGGCGTCGCGCACGCGATAAAAGCGTGCGGGCGCGACGTCCTGGCGATATCCCTCGAGCGTGGTGACGAACACGCGTTCGTGCTGATCGAACGCGGGCATGATGCGCTGGAGCTGGATCCAATGTCCGCCGCCCGACGCGACGGCCAGCACCCGCCTGGGGCTTGGTTGTTTCGTTTCTCTCATGGACTTCCAGTGGACGGCCGCAGAGTGTCGATCATGGGCTTCGGCTGTCAGCCATCAATTGTGAGCTGTTCAGGGTGAACGCCGCAGGCGGCCATGCGGGTGGAGCGGTCTTGCGACCAGCTCACGCTGTCGACGTTGCGGACGGCCGCGCGTGCCCGCATTTTTACCCACAGTGTCACGCCGACGTAAACCGGCAAACACGCAAGCAAATACGGCCGGCGCAGGAAGACTGCGAGGATCGGCCCGAGCGACTTGGGTTCGGTAACCGGCTTGTCGGCCAGCATGCGGCGGAGCTGGTACTGACCGACCCGCACGCGGGTCTTGACGCGAACGAGGCTCGCCAGCGTGCGCGGGGCTTCGACTCGCGAGCTGGTCCCCTCGGGCGTGATGCGCTCGGTAGGGGCGAACTGCGAGCGGACGAAGCGATCGTCGTTGATGACGTCCGGGAAGCGGTCGAAGCGAGCCCGGCCCTCGCGCGACAGGGCGTACACGCCTGCACCCACGCGGCCGCCGTCGCGGTTGTAGGGTAGCGCCTGCCAGACGGCATAGAACGCCCGCACGGGCCAGCTGCAGCCGCTCAGATCGGTGACCGGTTCGGGCCAGGCGGCCAGGCCTTCGCCCGCGTCCAGGGCAGCCGCCATCCGCCGGATCGACTCCAGATCCAACACCACGTCGGCATCGATATAGAACCGCGGGAAGCCCGTGGCGGCCGCGTCGGCTGCGTTCAGGGCCGCGACCTTCGAGGGCGTCTTGATGTCCAGCACCCGCACCGGCTCGCCGAACCCGCGTGCGATCTCGGCCGTGCGATCGGTGCAGCCATTGCACGCGACGATGACCTCGAGCTCCCCGGGTGCAGCCCCGGAGATAATCGCCCGAATGCAACGGGCGATGACGCTCTCTTCGTTGTGCGCGGGAATGATGATGGAGTACATGGAGCTATCAGCTCTCAGCTCTCAGTTCTCAGCCAGGTCTCAGGTCTCAAGCCTTCCCCGAAGCTGCGAGCTCTGAGCCAGTCATTTCTGGTATTGGCACGGAAGCGGGGCTATTAGTGTCAACATTGTGCCATTCCGCACGCTTGCTCCACACCTCGCGCCACGTTTGGAAGTTCTCGCGGTGTCGCGGCTTGACCAGCGATGCGGCGGCGAACCCGGCCATTCGCGTGAGCGCCCACAGGTCGAGCATGGCCACTCCAAAACGGGCGGCGGACGCCGACCAGTGCCGCCGGAACAACTGGGCCTTGGCCCGGAACAGGCGCACCATCTTGTCGGCCCGGACCTTCTCGGAGGCCCCGCCGTAGTGGATGATGGTGGCGTCGGGGCAGATCATGCATTTGTGGCCGAGTTTGGCAGCGCGCAGGCAGAGGTCGGCCTCCTCGCCGTACATGAAGAACGCCGGATCGAACCCGCCGAGCTGTTCCCAGAGCGAGCGGCGGATGAGGAAAAAGCAACCTGTAACGATGTCCACTTGCCGGATCGTGTCGCGTTTCCAGTCGCGCATGGCCGCGGGAAACGCCCAGTTGGCATCCTTGAGCAACGCGGACAGGCCCGAACCCAGACAGAACGTGCTCCAGATAGTGGGTTTGGCCCAGCAGGAGGTGGGGTTGAGTGATCCGTCAGCAAAGAGCGTGCGACCGCCGAAGATGCTGGCTTCCGGGTGCGCTTCGGCGAAGGCCACGAGCTTGTCGATGGCGTTATCCAGAACGACGGTGTCGGGGTTGAGGAGCAGGAGCCATTCGCCCGTGGCATGCCGGGCGGCAAAGTTGTTGGCTGCGGCAAACCCGATGTTTCTGTCCAGCGCGAACAGCCGAACGTCCGGGAACCGCTCGGCGATGGTCTGAGCCGACCCGTCGGTGGAGGCATTGTCGACGACGATCACCTCAAACGCCCGATAGGGTGTCTGCGCGAAGACCGACCGCAGGCACGCCAACGTCATGTCGCGGGTGTTGTAGGAAACAATCAGAACCGACGCATCAAACATCAACGGTGGCCTAACTGGGCTTCCAGCCCTTTCCTAGAAGATACTTTGAAGTACGAACCAGTGCGGCCGCCGTGTCCCGAATCTGCCGCGCATGGGCCATGACAAGGCGGTCCCACCAGAAAGCCAAGTCCTGCTTCTCTTGAAGCGACGTTCTGTCGAGAACGAAGTTCGATCCGACTTCCTTGGGGCCTACACGGACTCCCCGCACCTTATTGGAAACGTTGGTGCCGTGGATGATCTGGAGCCATCCGGGACCGCCGCCGATCTGTCGAACCGGGGCATGGCGACCGATCTCGGTATGCGGCCAGGTCCAAACGCCCTCGATCTTTCCATCCGTGGGCTCCACGAGGCTTACAAACGCGTTGTGAGGATCGCTTTGTCGGTAGATGCGCCCGTCGCAAAGAATGAAACCTTCGGTAACGTTGAGGTACTCCTTGCCCTGAATCGGACGAAACGCCGCTTGTAACCGGCTGATGAAATCAGTGGCTAAACCGTCATCATTGTCCAGCCGCGTCGTGATGACGTGACTGGCCCCGCGGTTGATGTGGTCGCCAATTGTCTGCCGGATAATATCTCCCGTCAGTCTGCGGACGAATATCGGCCGGATATTTCCAGCTCCCATACTGTGGAGCGCTTGGGCTTTCTGTCTGAACGGGGCAGGAGTCTCTTCATCAAAAAAGAGAATCCACGTGAAGTTCTGACAGTCCTGCGCCAGTACCGAGGGCAGACAGTACTGCTCAAACAACTCAAACCGCGGCCCGAGCCATGCCGGATCGAGTGCCACAGATGTCCACGCCGCGTCAAAACGACAATTAAATCGCGTCAGGATGAGATGGGTCACGAGGGCTCTCCCACTTGGCAGCACTGTGACGATGCAAGCTCAGCTACCGCTTTGTATGTGGCAACGAGATCAGACGCATCACAACCAAAAATGCGATCGATATTCTCCAACGCAAATCGCACTCCTCGAATACGATCCCGTCCCCACCGAGTTCCTGCCTCTGCCATATAGTACAGTAATTTGCCTGCCGCGAATCGCTTGACTGCACGGCGTGCTGGCGAATCTGGTGACGCGTATTTCGCAACGATGTACGCCCGGTTGAAAATAACGAAAAAGCCCACGAGAAACCCGTCACCCCGCGGACCAGGGAAGCGGTGATGAAAGACACGGGCCCGCCTAGCACCAAGAATGAGATGAGTGCGCGCAACCTTAAAGCTAGCATCGGCGTCTTCGCCAGCAGCCCAGCCAAGCTGATATCCGAGCACTTCGTCAAAGCCACCTGCGCGCTTGATAACCTCGGCTCGGAAAGACATACGGTATCCCCCCATATACTCAACAGGCGCCACGTTTTCTGTCCCTGCCCACGGTGGCATAAGATGCACCGACCAGTAACTCCTACCCAGTATCCAGAATGGGTCCGGCCACAACATGTAATCTATGCGATGTCGCAAACGATCACATCGTTGACGTAGTCGGTCAGACCGTGACATCCGGTATCCTCTTCCTTTATCACCCTCTACTCCACTTGCCAAGGGTGACATTGTCACGGGGGCAGCACATACGCCTCCAATGATTCCCTCCTTATCATTCTTGTACAGCCGTATAATCACCTCTGCCACGTCAGGATACCAGAGCGAATCATCATCAGGAAACATGACAATGGGTGCTTTCACATGGCGTAGACCACAATTCCGCTGAGCAGACGAATTGGCCGGAGCCTTTACTACAATCACCTCTATTTTCTTATCCGCGCATAAATCCTGGACTATTTTTCTAATAATAGAGTGATCTCGACTGGCATCTACAATAATTAGACGTACTGGTGGACGGGTCTGCGCGAGGAAAAGAGGAATAGACAACTGTAATGCCGCTGGTCGATCCTTTGTCGCTACGACAATATCATAGTCCACGCTAAGCTCTCCGGATACGAGTGCAGAGTATTCACAGCATTGTCTTGACATTCACAGAAATGCATCACTTTGTCGCCAGACACGCTTCTTTCTGTCTTTCGTCGCTGTTTCGGCTCAATGAAGATCAACAGCAATCTACTGTATCACGTAGCGTAGAGACAGAATGGCTTGGTGCACTGTGCCTACGCACCGGAACCATGTTATTCACAAGCCGCTGCGCTGATTGCATGACCGACGCATGGTGCATGACCGGCATCACGCTCAGGCTCCCCGCCATTCCAAGAGTCATATACCAGAGTGTCGTGCTTTGGCCAAAGTAGGATACACCTATGAAGCAAGCACAATGGGTCAGTATGCTCACACCCAGCCCCCAGGCAAGCCATAGGTCCGTACGCGTGGCCCGAGATGCGCGGATCATCCTGCCCACTCCCGCGAAGGCGGCCGCCACCATGCCGATGAAACAGACAAAGGTGAGCAGGCCACCCTGGACTCCCTGGACAACGAAAAAATTGGTCAAATCCAAAGCACCCGAGAACCAGTGCGCCGTCGAGTTCACACCAATAAGCGCCCACTCAGAAAAGCGATGGATGAATCTGTCAATGAGCAGATACCGGTGGTAACCCGTCGAGCCGCCAACCGCGCTGACACGAGCGAGTAGATGCCAGACCGGGGCCTTCATGACCAGGTGCAACCCGATAATCCCCAGCGCTATTGCCCATCGGATCGCACGTAGGTGGCCTCTCGCCCGGAAGAGTGCCCACCCCATTGCTGCGGCGGCCGCACCGAAAACAGGCGTGCTTGAAGATGAACACACCACGATAATACCGCTGGCCAGCACCCCGATCACGGCCCAGATCCTGTCCTTCCCTTCCCGTGGCCACAAACCCGCACACAAGGGGGCCAGGGATGCCCATACACAGCCAGCCAGGATCGGATGGTTGTATGGCCCCATGCATCGAAGTCGTCCCTCACGAACCATCGTGATTTCGTGTACACCGCCGAAAGCGGCAAACAGGTTACGTTGGGTCGCATGCTCAAGGAGGAAGGCCATGGCTATGGGCACGCTAAGCAAGGCACAGACACGAGCAATTAGGAGGAGATCCTCACGCTCTCTGACGAGGTTACGTACCAGGAAGTAACCTCCGACGGCGTCCAAGGTAAGACCCATTTGGTAGACAATCATGCTACCGGAGGTTCGCAACAGCATGGCGCAGTTTAGAAAGGCAATCCACGCCATGAACCACGAGTCCAGGCGACACCATTCAATCCGATATTCCGACCGCATCAGCAGCCGGATCCAACCCACAATTACCAAAATGCGGAGATAGTTGAAATCGAGCGATAGGAGTACGATTCGTTGGGCACTGGGAATGAAGAGAAGCATCCCGAGGAAAGGCAGCATTGCCAGCCGGCGCGGGAGGCACAGGATCGCCAGGATGCAACACACGAGCGTGGCCAGACCTACCGGATGAACGGTAGTGTGGTTGAAGTATTCGTTAGTGACGTGGACCGCCATCATGGGCATGATTAGTCATCCATTCCGGTCCTGCGCAGGCGACGAATCAGCCACCAGGGGCTCAGCGCATAGATCAACGCCTTGTGATAGTGAACATTAAGGGGGTGGAGACAGGCGCATTGCAAACCGGTGCGAACGGCCGCAAGTCTATGCTTCGCTCGTCGTTGGTCCAGTGTGCTTTGGATGAACTGGGCTGCCAGATTGTTATCTTGTGCTGCGGCTGTCCCGCCCCCGGTCAGGCGATGCCGCGTTACCGGTCGTTGTTCGAACGAAATACCTCGGCGCTGACAAGCCCGGCGGATGACCTGTTCAACCAGCCGCTGGCGGCGCTCAGGATCAGCATGCGTGACCGAACTCGCGTGCACCCGATAAGAATACAGGCATTCGCCCACCACGAGCATCGGCCAACGCTCCCCAACCCGGAGGATATAGTCATAGCCTTCAACCACGGGCAGTTCTGGCGCGTAGCGGACGTCGCCAACCATTGACATCCGGTACATGCCGGTCGGGTCATGGGCCGGCATGGCAAACCGCTCAATATCTCGGCGACAGACGTCGGGGGACTTGGCCCGAAACTGGGGAGCTATCCGACGGCCGTTCAGTATCACATCATGTCCGGAGTAAACCGCGGCTACCTCCGGGTGAGCTCGCATGGCCTCAACCAGGCGCTCAATCCGATTCGGACAGCTCAGATCATCCGCGTCTTGAATTGCATAGAACTCGCCCTTGAGCTCCCGGAGGGCCCAGTTCAACGCCGTCGGTTTACCCTTGTTATCCTGCCGAAGGACGCGAATGCGCGGATCTCGATACAATGCTCTGACTTGCTCTACCGATCCATCCGTGCTGCCGTCGTCGACTATGAGTAGCTCCCAGTTACGGTAAGTCTGGGCCAACACGCTCTCGACAGCAGGCCGCAAGTATGGTCCCGCATTGTATGCCGCCATTACGACAGATACCAGACCCATAACTACCCCGTAGCGATCTCAACCACAGCGGTCTTTGCGAATCGACTGCCCCGTCCTGCCACCTTTACCAACCCGAATTGCTCATAGTTGCGCGGACGCTTGCATTCTTTCGCATATTGCGAATGGAAACCCAGCGAAAACATTCGTCTCAAGTAGGAGGTGGATGGCCCGCCTTCGTCCGTCTTGTCCCATCCTGTCCACCGCTGGATAGAAGTAGCGATCGCATAGGCGAATGCTTTCAAGCGAGATACAGTCACATGATGGTGACACCAGTGATATTGTCGATATGCCGCGCATCGTCCAAGCCGCAATGCGTGATTCGCGAAGGCTTCGGCAGTGATACGAGCTTTGTCCGGATGATGTTCAACAACGACGTCCAGCGCACCCACAAGCCGATAGCCAGCACGGAGGAACTGCTCCAAGAACAATGTTTCTTCGTGGGAGCCCAGCGCACCGGCCCCCAGTTCTGGATCAAACGCAGGCACC